>Ga0247808_10000019_pt1:0-217500 | contig 218915 bp, 226 predicted proteins | sample UWRJL089202R1_FD_179914 | JGI IMG/M metagenome (GOLD analysis project Ga0247808, IMG submission 179914) | Plant litter microbial communities from Arlington Agricultural Research Station in Wisconsin, United States - UWRJ-L089-202R-1 | ecosystem: Environmental > Terrestrial > Plant...
CATGGGCAAAGAAGTGCATCTCTATTGTGATGTCGAGATGCCAAAATACCTTCGTTATATTAATGGCTGGGATCGCGTCACACAAGATTTCGACACCTCTGCTGACTTGGCAATTATTGTCGATACAACAAGTGAAACGTTGATAGGAAAGGCGCTTGATCTTCCTGGTGTCCGCCATTATCTCGAAACACACCCAGTTGTCGTTATCGATCACCACACACTTGTTGATTCGACGCTCAGCTTCGACCACACACTACTCAATGAGCAAGCAGTTGCAACAGGCGAGTTACTCTACTACCTTGCGAAAGATGCGGGCTGGGCTGTTAACGACCGCGCAGCCGAAGCAATGTTAGCGGGAATCCTTTCTGATAGCCTCGGGCTCTCGACTCAAAATACAACTGCTGAATCGTATGAAGCGGCCGGTGGACTCGTTCGTCTCGGTGCAAATCCTTCTGCACTCGAAACACGTCGTCGTGAATTCATGAAAAAATCAGCCGATATTCTTGCTTACAAGGGTAGACTAATCGAACGGATTGAATACCTTAACGACGGTAAGCTCGCGTTGATCCATATTCCTTGGGAGGAGATTCAGCAATTTAGCGATCAATACAACCCAAGCGTCCTTGTACTTGACGAAATGCGCCTCGTCGAAGGAGTGCAGATCGGTGTCGCCGTCAAAACCTATCCTGACGGTAAGCTGACGGGCAAGATTCGTTCAAACGTACCAATTGCCGAACAGGTTGCTGGTTTCTTCGGTGGTGGTGGCCATGCTTACGCTTCAGGCTTCCGTGTCTACGAAAACTATGACAAAATAATTACAGAATTAGTAACTGCAACAGACAAGGCATTAACCGACTATGAGTCTTCGATTTCATAACCAGCTCTCAAAAACAGTAGACGACTTCACTCCACAACTTGAAGGTCGCGTCTCGCTCTACACATGTGGCCCAACAGTATACGACTACCTTACCGTGGGGAACTGGTCCGCGTATATTTATTGGGATATCCTTGTTCGCGTTTTACAGGCAAATAGTCTTGAAGTAGACCGCGTCATGAACATTACCGACGTTGGCCACCTTGTGAGTGACGCTGATGACGGACAAGATAAGCTCGAAAAAGGCGCAAAACGTGAAGGGAAGACCGCTTGGGAAGTTGCCGATTTCTATGGGAAAGACTTTCTCCGTGGAATGGATCGCCTTGGACTATTAATGCCCGCACACATAACGAAGGCAACCGACTTTATCCCTCAACAATTAGCACTCGTCAAAGTGCTGAAGGATCGTGGCTTTACATACCAAATTGATGACGGTATATACTTTGATACTGCCAAATTTCCAACGTACGCTGAGTTTGCTGAGCTTGATCTCGACGCCCAAAAAGCAGGCGCCCGCGTTGAGTTTAATCCCGAAAAGCGCAACCATAGCGACTTTGCGCTCTGGAAGTTTACCCCTAAAGATGAAACCCGCGACATGGAGTGGCCAACGCCTGCAGAAATTACCGATGATGGAACAACGCGACCAGGCTTTCCTGGCTGGCATCTTGAATGCTCGGCAATGTCGATGGATATTCTCGGCAATACCCTTGATATGCATACTGGCGGTATTGATCATATCCCCGTACACCACACTAATGAGATTGCTCAATCTGAAGCAGCAACCGGTGAATTGTTTAGTCGGTTTTGGCTTCATAACAACCACCTAAAAGTTGAGGGAACGAAGATCAGTAAGTCACTCAATAATGGCTACACTCTTGATGATCTTGAGCGCAAAGGCTATTCATTATTCGACTTCCGTTTGCTCGTATTGCAAAGTCATTACCGCAGCGAAGGGAACTTTACTTTCGACAGTCTCGATGGCGCTAAAAATCGTCGGCTTCATTGGCGTAATATTGCCGCGCTTCGTCACCAAACGCATGATACGCTTCGTGATGATGACGAGAAATCATCGGATGAGACATCGGTATCTCTTTATGCAACCTCACAGGCAATTGTCGAAGCACTTTCTAACGACCTAGACACTCCTGAGGCCTTCCGTATTATCGATGAAGCATTTGGACGGCTCGATAGCGCTCGTGTCGATGACATTCATCAACATGCGCTCACACAGCTCCTGGAGACGATTGACGATGTACTAGGAATGCAGCTTCTCGTTAGTACTCCCGATATTACCGATGAGCAGAAGCAACTGATTATTGCGCGCGAGCGTGCTCGAGACGAAAAAGATTGGGCAGCGTCAGACCAACTTCGTGATGAAATTGAAAAAAGCGGCATCATCTTACGTGACACCGCTTCTGGAACAATCTGGGAATACGCTATTTAGCTTTTTCGGCAACCTTCTTTGGTCGTCCTTCTTCTCGATGACTTCTTGCTGATTCGATATATTCATTCACCAGTACTCGGATTGAACCGGCGATTGGAATTGCAATAATACCTCCAACAATACCGAACATATAGAGTCCCGTTGTCACGGCGACTAAGACAGCAAGTGCTGATAGCTCGATCTTTTTTGATTGAATCTGCGGTGAGATAAAATTGTTTTCTATCTGTTGGTAAATGACGAAATAAATTGCATAGATAATTGCCGCAGGAATGTTATTGAACGCTAATAGAGCAGTAATAATAACTCCACCAATCATTGCACCGAACATTGGAATCAGTGAAAGGATGAAAGTGATGGCTGCAGTAGGGAACGCTAAGTTTGAAGGAATATCAGGGAAGATGAGACTCAGGATGAATACCATGAGTCCAGCGAATGTAGCGCCAATTGACGAAACAGTAAGTTGACCAGTTACGTATCCAGTGAAGACATTATAGATTCGTCCAGCGACTCGTTTGTGCTTATTCATACGCACACGGTCTGTATAGAGCCCCCAAAGTCGACCCATCCAAGTTGGACCCTCAACCAACATCAAGAAGGTTAACACAAGGACAAGGATAGATGCCGTCACGAAGCTAAAGAATGATCCAATACCCGCAACGAGGTTCTGTCCAACATTCCCTGCCCAACCAGAGGCGCTACTTTGAATCGAGGCCATTGCATTATTCACTTGATCTTGTAGGTTATACTGCGCAATGATATCTTGCAGACCACGCGATTGCGCAATCAAGTTATCGACGAACTGCGGAATTCCTTGAATAAATTGTGCCGTCTGTTGCACGATTGGCGGAATGACAACGAAGATTACTGCCGAAAGAACAAGGACGACGACAACATAGGCGAGTGCCGTTGCACCGACACGACTACGACCTGGAAGGCGCCGGGCAATCAGGGAAACCGGACCATTTAAGGCGAGTGCTAAGAACAGTGAAACTCCTAATATAATGAGTGCGGAACTCGCGAGCCGCAATGCATAGATAGCGGCGGCAAACGCAATTACTACCAGCCAAAAACGAACAAAAGTTTGGGTATCGATATCTATACGTGTTTTCATGCTCGTTATTATACACGGTTTACAAAGAGTCAGATACTTCTCGACAACCTGCTTGTGCTTGTCGTATAGTATCTGTAATGGAAGACATATATAAAGAACTGACCAAGATCGTTAAAGGTGAGGTGATTTTAGATGAGGCACGACGTTTAGAATACAGCCACGACGCAAGCATTTACGAGCTCCTCCCTAAAGCCGTTATCGCTCCTACCGAAGCAAAAGACATCGAAACGCTTGTTTCATTTGTCGTCAAGAACAAGCAGTCACACCCTGCGCTCTCAATTACACCTCGAAGTGCCGGCACCGATATGTCCGGTGGGTCAATCGGTAACTCGATTCTGCTCGATATGACACAGCATTTTAATAAGATTAAAGGACTCGACGGCACTATTCTTCATACTGATCCAGGCGTCTATATGCGTGATATCGACCCCTATCTTCTTGCTCACGATCTTATGCTTGGCTGCGTGCCAGCAAGTCGAGCTATCTGTACTGTTGGAGGAATGGTCGGAAATAACTCTGGTGGCGAGCAATCACTGCGTTACGGAAATACCGAGCGCTCTGTTCGTGAACTGACCGTTGTACTTGGTGATGGGAAAAGTTATGTCATAAAGCCACTCACTAAAAAGCAGCTCGATCAAAAGATAGCACTCCCTACTTTCGAAGGGTCTTTGTATAAGCAAACATACGAACTCATCGAGAAAAAATATGACCTTATCAAAAATGCACGGCCTCATGTAAATAAAAACTCGATGGGGTATAACCTTTGGAGTGTCTGGGATCGAGATACCGGTATCTTTGATATGACACACCTCTTTACAGGAAGCCAAGGAACACTCGGTATCGTAACCGATATTAAGATTGAGGCTGTACCGAAAGCGAAGCACACCGGATTACTCTTAGCGTATCTTTCGTCCTTTAAACAACTCGGTGATGTCATCCCTGCAGTCATGAAACACAACCCAGCTACCTTTGAAGGATTTGACGATATAACCTTTAAACTCGGTATTAAATATTTCTCAACCTTCCGAAAACAATTAGGCGCACGTACATGGCTCAAAGAACAAACGGCGTTACTGGGCACGACCGCTCATCTACGAGGTCATATTCCAAACATCCTTATGATGATCGAATTCGAAGGCGAGACCAAAGAAGAGGTCTACGAAAAAATCGAAAAACTTCATCAGGACTTAAAGCGATTCAAAATCAGTATGGATGTTGAGGGAGACGAAGCCTCAAGCGCACCATTCTGGCAAATCCGACGCGCTTCCCTCGCACTCCTTCGCAACAAAGTAAAAGATAAGTATGCTTCACCGTTCATCGACGATATGACCGTACAGCCAAAATATCTCCCTGAATTCCTTCCTCAGGTTCGTCGAATCATCCGTAAATATAAGCTTCCCGCAACACTCGCTGGGCACTTCGGCGATGGAAACTTCCACATTATTCCTCTTATGGACATTGAGAACAAAAAAGACCAAGCGAAGCTTGAGCCGGTTATGCGCGAACTCATTCCTATCGTCCTTAAATACAATGGAACAATGGCAGGGGAGCACAATGACGGTATGGTTCGTGGCCCATGGCTACCCGCTGTTTTCGGTGAAGAGGTGTATCAGATTTTCAAGCATACAAAAGAGATTTTCGATCCACTCTATATCTTTAATCCGCACAAAAAGACCGATGCAACCTGGGATTACAGTATGGATCACGTCCGAACGCACAACCAAAATGGACTCATTAAGTAACCTTTGACGATTTTCGCTACATAATGTATAGTAATAGTTACTATGACAGCGCAATCAATTGGCTGCGTCAAAGCAGCAACCAGCATCATCGGCGATAAGTGGACTCCTCAAATTCTGCGATTCTTCGTGAATGAGCAGACGGTTCGCTTCTGCCAAATCCAAGACTTAGTTGAAGGAATTAACCCACGCACCCTTTCTGCACGACTCGACTCACTCGAAACTTCAGGAATCATCACGAAGAACCCAACAACATCTGAAAGTCGTTGCGAATACTCACTCACCGAAAAGGGTGAGGCATTGATTCCTATACTAAAAGACATGGAGGCCTGGAGCTCCCGTTTCACCGTCGCAGCATAGACCCTCAGCATTCTTTCAGTAAAAAAGAGCTATACTATAAGTATGAGAGTGCTAATTATTGAAGATGAACATAAGATTGCCCGTGCGCTCAAAAAGGCGCTCGAGCAGGAGACCTATGCTGTCGATGTCGCCTTTGACGGAGATGAAGGCTATGCTATGGCTACGACCGAACCATATGATGTCGCGATTATCGACCGAATGCTTCCTGGAGACTACGATGGGATTGCGATCGTTAAAGCAATGCGTGAACAGAAAGTTCATACCCCTGTACTTTTCTTGAGTGCCCTAGGAAGCGTCACCGAGCGAACTGTAGGACTCGATGCTGGCGCAGACGACTATCTCGTAAAGCCTTTTGCCCTCGAAGAACTGCTTGCACGGGTCCGCGCACTACTGCGCCGTCCCACCGAACAGCAGCCAGACATACTTAAGGTAGGTGATCTTACCCTCGATACAGTAACGTACAGTGTTGAGCGTGACGGAAAGCCTATTCAGCTCACAAGCAAAGAATTTGCCCTGTTGGAATATATGCTTCGAAACCAGGGACGCCCCTTAAGCAAGGAAGTAATTATCAGCCATGTCTGGGATTACGACGCTGATATCTTGCCAAATACCGTCGAGGTGTATGTGAAATACTTGCGCAATAAGATCGACGCACACTTTAAACAACCGCTGATCCACACCGTCAGAGGCTTCGGGTATAAACTCGAGGCATAAACTGAATGTTTGAATCCGCAACACTAAAACTGACAGGATGGTATCTCGCCATCCTGATGGTTATTAGCCTGATTTTTAGTATAGCGATCTACCAGTTAAATTTTCATGAAGTGAACGTGCGTCTTGAAAATCTCCAGCGTGATATCTTTGCACCAGAAAGTATGCAGAGTATGCGACCAAGCCAAACTCGCAATGAGGTCATCGATCAAATCCGCATCGATGAATCTCGCGAAGCGGCTACTCAAATGGTACTCACGTTAATTTATGTTAACTTAATTATTCTTGGTGCAGGAGGGATAGGAAGCTACGTTCTCGCAAGGCGAACACTTGCACCGATAGAGAAAGCCCACGAAGCACAGAGCCGTTTCACTAGTGATGCGAGTCATGAACTTCGTACGCCACTCGCTGCAATGAAAACCGAGCTAGAAGTCGCTCTACGGGACCCTCATTTGTCGATGGAGGAAGCCCGTGAATTGCTTGAGAGTAACCTAGAAGAAGCAGATAAACTTATTAAAATGTCAGAGGTATTTTTAAAGCTTGCGCGGCTCGACTATGACTCTATTGAGATTAAGCAATTCGATATTGTTGCTACTTTTGAAAGTGTCATGAAACAGTTCTCGAAACAAAAGAAACGCTTTCATGTTACTGCTCGCAAACGCTCACTTGTCACCGGTAATGAGGCTGCGATTGATGAGCTGATAGTCATTTTGATTGAAAATGCCCTCAAGTACAGCCCTCCATCTTCTCAGATTTATATTCGCATCTTTGAACGTCGCTTCATGACAGGCTTTGAAATTATCAATGAAGGACCCGCCATCCCTGCTGAGCAACAACAACGTATCTTCGAGCGATTTTATCGAGGTGATACTTCACGCACCCATAGTTCTCAAAATGGCTACGGCTTAGGTCTCGCCATTGCTAAAAAGATTGTTGATATTCACCACGGTGATATTAAGGTGAATAGTGACGATATTCAGACTATCTTCACCTTTATGATCCCAAATCACAGGAATATACAAGCGAAAATTCAGAATCCGACCCTATAGTAGCGAACATACTACTAAAAAGGAGAAGAAATGAATGCAGTTACTAGGGGCGTAAAAAGCGCGTTGCGTAGTCCCGTAAAATCAGGAGCGATCGTGATAATGTTCGCACTCAGCATTGCGCTGTTGCTTGCGATGCTTGCCGCACGAACGAGTGTCCTCAATCAAGTTGCAACCGTTAAAGAAACTGCAGGCACAGCCATCACCATTACTCCAGCCGGGGTGAATGGTTTCATGGGAGGCGGAGATCCACTCACCGCCGAGAGTGTCGCTACAATTACCAACACCGCACATGTCAGCAGTGTTTCAAGTACATTAACTGATCAGCTTGGAACTGATGACACAAATCTCGAGTCATCACTCGAACTAGGAAGTTTTGGTCAACGTCAGAATCGATTCAATACAAGAGATTCTTCAGAATCAGCCACAATCGAGTCCGAAGATGGCACACGTCCCGCCGCGCCAGAAGGCGGCATGGGTGGGCCACGTACCCAAGTAATTGGAACGACCGATCCAGACAGTATCGCCACAGACGGAGGAACATTAACATTAACTAGTGGCGAGACAATTAACGGTGAAAGTGACGGACTCGTCGCATTAGTCGGTAAAGACCTGGCTGAAAAGAATAGCCTTGTCGTTGGAGATACTTTCACATTATTCGGAAGTACCGTAACGGTAAAGGGAATCTACGAAACGAGCAATGCGTTCCAAGATAGCGGTATGGTCGTCCCTCTCAAAACGCTGCAAACATTAACCGATCAAGCAGGAGCTGTCACCTCAGTAACGGCTACGGTCGATAGCGCAGATGCGGTCAGCAGTACTGTAGCAGCACTAAAGACCTCACTCGGAGATGCTGCCGATATCACCAGCGAAGCGGAACGAGCAAGTACAAGTGCGTCATCGCTTGAAAGCATTGCGAGTCTTACCCTCGTCGGAGTTATCGGTGCGGCAATTGCTGGTGCGGCTATCATTACGCTCGGAATGATCCTCATCGTTCGCGAACGTCGTCGAGAAATCGGTGTCATGAAAGCCATCGGTGGATCTGATCGAAAGATAATCAGTCAGTTCGTCAGCGAGGGTCTCACGATTACCGTAATCGGAGCACTCATCGGAATTGTCCTAGGAGTACTGATCAGTGGACCGATCACCAGTTCACTCGTTGAAAATCAAACAAATACCCAGCAACAATCTCAGACACGAGGGATGGGACGTCCAATGGGTGGCTTCCCAGGAGGAGTTGAATCGGTCAATCGAAGTATCACTCAGATTAGCGCCAGTCTCACCCCGGCCGTCTTCGCTTCAGCAATTGGCCTCACTCTGCTCGTTGCAATCATCGGAACGATTATCCCGGCTTGGCTCACTACCCGTATCCGCCCCGCAGAAGTATTAAGGTCAGAATAGGAGAATTATATGTTAACCGTTTCAAAAGTTTCAAAAGAATTTAAATCTGCTGGAGGCACTGTTACCGCCCTTAAAGATATTGATTTCACCGTAAAAACAGGCGAGTTTGTTAGTATTATCGGAAAGAGTGGAAGTGGCAAGAGCACCCTACTCAGTATCCTAGGAGCACTGGATACACCAAGTAGCGGGTCGATCATTGTGGACGAGGTACCGATCACAGGATTAAGTGGCTCGAAGCAAACGGTGTATCGGTCACAAAAGATTGGGTTTGTATTTCAGCAATACAACCTCATACCCAACCTTACAGCACTCGAAAACGTCATGCTAGCGTTAGAATTTCGCGGATTTCCAAAGCACAGCCGCGCAGACAGAGCACGACAGCTCCTTGAATCGGTAGGGCTCGACGAAGATCAACAACTAAGACGGCCTAGTCGTCTCAGCGGTGGCCAGCAGCAAAGAGTGAGTATCGCGCGCGCTTTAGCCAATGAGCCGGCCTACATCCTTGCAGACGAGCCAACAGGGAATCTTGATAGCGCAACGGGTAAGAAAATCTTCGATCTTTTACACTCATTATCTCGAACTCAGAATACGACTATTATCGTCGTTACTCATGATAGAGACATTGCCGGAAAGACCGATAAGACGTTTACGCTTATGGATGGTAAAATTACAACGAATAAATAGCGAGCCTTAAGAAACTCTTCAGGTTAACGCGTAATAATAGCAGCAGTAGCAGACAAACAACAGCTACACAAACAAACGTTGTCACAGACAACAGAGGAGGGAGTGAACATATGAACACCACCATCATCACCACTGAACAAAAAACCGTCTTACTCAGCAAAAAGGGTATGAAGGAAATGAAGAAGAAAATTTCACAACTTGAGCATGATCGAATGGCTATCATCAAGGGCCTTCGAGATTTGGATCGTTCCACTGGTCACGATGACCGACTTGCCCGTATCGAACAGCTGGCACGACTTGAAGCTACCGAAGCTGAGCTCGTCGACACGAAGCAAACAATGCATCACGCACAATTGCTTCCGTCAAAGCGAGCTCGAATGGCGGTCGCTATGGGATCTGTCGTTGACCTCATCGACCAACAAGGAAGACTTTTCCGTTACACATTGGTTGATACAATCGAAGCAAACCCTAGCGATGGACGGATTTCGATCCTTAGTCCGCTGGGCCAGAACCTCATAGGTAAAACTGTTAAGGATATCGTGGAGTGGGGGAACGGAGTCAAATCACAATCGTTCCGACTCGTTAGTATTCAATAAGGTAAGCCTCCCCTTATCTTTAAACAGCCTCCTCATCAGGAGGCTGTTTTGATACAATAGTGGTAATGCTTTTTTATCATCGATCCATCGAGAACACCTATGACACTTTAAAGACTTCGCCCGATGGACTTGCCCGCCGTGAAGCACAATCACGCTTGAGCCAATATGGCCAAAATGCACTCGTTATTAGCTCCGATCCTTTATGGACCATTATTATTGAGCCGTTTCGGAATGTTTTCATGCTCGTCCTGTTTATTGCCGCAGCAGTGAGTTTCTTCCATGGCGCACTCTTTGATAGTATTATCATCCTCGTAATCATGGCGATCAGTGCGGTTATTTATTATGTACAGCGTTTCTCAACCGACCGTATCTTAAGACGGTTACAGCAACACACAACACAGAAAGTAGAAGTGATTCGTAGTGGGCAATCACAATGGGTGGAAAGCGAGCTGTTAGTTCCTGGTGATATCGTGAAGTTATCAGAGGGGGATAAGATTCCTGCCGATATTCGTATCACGAGTGCTGAATCATTGCGAGCAGATGAATCTGTTTTAACGGGTGAATCAGTTCCTGTGAGTAAGTCGGTTGAAACGCTCGAGAAGGGAAAGCCTGTCTACGAGCAAACAAATATGCTCTTTCAAGGTGCTTTTATTATTGCTGGATCAGCGGCAGGTATTGTTGTAGCGACAGGAAATGACACCGAGTTTGGAAGGATCGCAGCCCTCAGTAAGAAATCTTCCGACGCGACTACCAGTCCTGTGCAAAAGAAAATCGATAAGCTACTTAGTTACATCGTAGCAGCGGTCGCCGCATTGGCTATTGTTGCCTTTATCCTTGCGCTCCTTCGCGGCATCGAACTCACCGAAGCAATCCTTTATGTGCTCGCTATCTCCGTCTCCGCCGTGCCGGAAAGTCTCCCTGTAGCCATCTCGGTCATTCTCGTACTCGGCATGCGAAGAATGGCAGCCAAAAAGGCGCTTGTCCGCAGCATGAGCGCAATTGAGACGATAGGGGTTATCACGACTATCGCCACCGACAAGACAGGTACCTTAACCGAGAATAAGTTATCAGTTCAAGAATCGTGGCAACCAGCAAAAAGCATTCATCACCTCCCAACAATTGCACATCGAACCATCAATCATCACAGTGAACGAACGCGCGATCCTCTTGATATTGCAATGATTGAGTTCACGACTGCCGAAGATCTCGTGAAGTTACCCGGCGAAGCAATTGCAAAACTTCCTTTTAATCAATCATTCTCAATGAGCGGAAATATCTGGCATCATGAAGGCAAATATGAATTGGTAATCAAAGGTGCTCCCGAACAGATTATCGCCAAAAGTCACCTAAAAGGAGCTGCGCTGATTGAAGCCGAGGAAGCGCTTAAAGGCCTGACAACTCAAGGATATCGTGTAATCGCTCTTGCGACGACCTCGCTTAGTAAACCAATCGCCGAATTCGAACAACTAACTACTAAAGTCCCGTTCGAGTTCGTCGGTTTCCTTGCGGTTGCCGATACCCTTCGCCCGACTGCCCGAAAAGCAATCCGCATAGCACAAAATGCTGGCGTAACCGTACGCATGATCACTGGTGACCATTTCGAGACTGCCTACCACATCGGTCGACAACTTGGACTCATCGAAAACCGTGACCAAGTCTTCGATAGTCGACAGATGAATGAGCTAAGCACCCACGAATTAACCCGTCGTATTTATGATGCTCGAGTATTTTCACGTGTTACCCCTGAGAATAAATACAAAATTCTTAAAATACTGAAGACTAAAGAAGTAGCCGCAATGACAGGGGATGGGGTTAATGACGTTCCTGCACTGGCAAACGCCCACGTAGGTATCGCAATGGGAAGCGGGTCACAAATCGCTAAAGATGCCGGAGATATCATCCTGCTTAATAATGACTTCGAGAGTATCATTCGCGCCATGCATGAAGGTCGCATCATCTTTTCAAATATCCGACGCATGCTATTCTATCTTCTTTCGACGAATACCGGTGAAGCTATCACGTTCGTCGGATCGATTGCCATCGGCTTACCAGCCCCGCTCCTTCCGATCCAAATCTTATGGGCGAACCTTGTGACCGATACCTCGATGGTTATTCCTCTTGGACTCGAGCCTGGTGAAAAGGATGTCATGAAACGAAAACCAATTTCACCGACCGCACCTCTGCTTAGTAAGTACATCATTAGCCGTATTGCGTTAGTTGCAGTCGTTATGGCAACACTTGCATTATCACTCTATGCCTACTTTAGTCATAAGTACGACTTCGGTTATGCTCAGACAATTACTTTTGCGGCTTTAATTGGAATGCAGTGGGCCAATGCCTTTAGTGCCCGGAGCACCTTTGAGTCTGTCTTCAGCCGTATTAGGATCTTCAGTAAGGCGTTCTATATCGGATTAGCAGCATCAGTAACATTACAGATACTCGCCTTGTTTGGACCGCTTCAGAGTGTCCTCGGCTTGCAAGCGGTGGCACTTCCCGAGTTACTGCTTACGGGTGCATTTGTTTTCGTCGTCATGATTACTATTGTTGAAATCCATAAGTTCTTTGGTCGACGATTTGTCGCAGACACCTCAAATTAAAAACTCGACCCTCTAAAGGATCGAGTTACCGAACTATCATCGCTGGCTCCTAAGACATGATACTCAAGAGCGTCCAGTTACCTCCATGGTTATCGCTACGAAGACGATAAAAGCAACGACCGTCCGACATAGTCATAATTTGAGCAATCTGCTCACCTGAGCGGATGAGACAGCTAAGACCGGCGTCGATAAACTCGTAAACAGTTCCACGGAATTCCATACGACGAGGGTATGCTGAGAGGTTCTTCTTAAAGCCCATGTTAGTGATTGCGACCTGTTCGTTGATAGTGACACGATTCATATTAATTCTCCAAGATTAGTTTTTGATGCGTAAACGCAAAAAGGCTGAACAAGTAGATCTGATCAGCAAACGGGTTTTGGAGGAGTGATTTGGAGAGGGAAAAGGGGACCGTCTGACCGCTATCCTTTTTACCAAATATCACGTAGAATTGTGTTCGATTACCAGGGGCATTCGCGAGTGCGACAGGCATGGCATCGTTGGTGGCTTCTTATGGCCTATAAGTGGAAATCGTGTATTCATATAGAATGACGAAGTACTTATATGACTGTACTTAGTATACGCCTTCTACCAGGTAGGTCGTCAAGCATTGATTTACTATTATTACCGTGTCGTAACACTTTACTTTTTAACAGTTTCATGCTATAAATTGTTGAAGCTGCCGGCTTTCTTTTTTTGAGGTGCCTGCGCAGTACCTCAAACAATTCAGAGAGTTAACAGACTTAACCTATGCACCATTCCACTTCCTCCAACAGAAGGTGAGTTACCGTGTTGAAATCGAAATGGAGTGCCGGCATCGCAGCGTTTGCTGTGGCCGCACTTCTGGTTACCGGAACTTCCGGGGCGTATGCCACCGAAGTTCCTCCGCCCGTCGCCGAAGAGGTCACCCCTGTGGAGACCACCGAAGCCCCTGCTGAAGTGGCTCCCGAGCCGCCCACAGCACCCGTCGCCGAAGCTCCCGTCGAAGTGCCCGCCGATCCGATCAAGGAAGAAGCCCCTGTGGCTGAAGCCCCGGTCGACGTCGCCGCACCCGCAGCGGAAGCGGAAGTCCTCGGACCTCCCTCCACCCCTGTCGACGCCCCTGTGGCCGAGACTCCGGTCGAGACCGCTAAGTCGGCTCCGGTCGATGCTGCCCCGGCCGCTCAGGTTGCCGCTGCACCCATCGAAGTAGCCCCGACCTTCTCGGTGCAGCTCGACGAGAGCTGCTCCACGGAGGCCACCGGTGGCGTTAACGTCACCCTCGATGCGACTCTCCAGGGAGCTGGTCCGGACGAAGTTCCGGTCGGCACAAGCCTGGAGTTTTTCGTCGACGAGGTTTCGAACGGGGGAAGCTACGTTGACCAGGTCGGCCAGGTTGCATCCTTCGGGGTCAGCCTTGCCGAAGATTCTGGTCTTCGCTACGTACAGCTGCTGAGCACCTACACCCTGAACGGGTCGCCGGTGTCCGAAGTGATCTACGGGCCGACTCCCATCGTGACCGACTGCCTGCCCGACACCCCGACTCCGGTCGAGGTTGACCCTGCTCCCACGGCGACGATCGTGCAAACGATCGTTACCGGAGGAGTTGACGTGCTGGTTACCGCCTCGAACCCGATCCCGACCAATCCGTACGAGTACACCACTTCGACGGACGTGACAGTGAAGGCCACTGGCGGAAGCACGACGAGCGAGATCTTGACGATCGCGCCCGGCGAGAGCGAGTCCTACACGTTCCACCTTCTCAACAACACGGGCCAGTACACAGTGCAGGCCCTGGACGAAGAGAAGAACGTCCTCGCCTCGGTCGTGGTCACCGCTCCGATCGTCGTCGCACCACCGGTCTTCCCGACAGGAAAGATCGTCACGGAGTGCTCGGCGCTCGGCGTCTACACCGCAGGTGGGACGTTCAGCCTGTCAGAGGACGCCAAGGAAGCCAGTGAGGTGGATGTCTACCTGGATGGGTTCAACCTCGACACGTTCGAGGTGAAGCCCGGAGCGGAAGACTTCGCCTACACGCTGACCGATGGGGCACTGAAAATCCTCAACGACAATCCGGGGAAATTCGTTCTCGAGTTCGCCGTCGGCACGCATTCGATCACTCGCGAGACGATCGACAGCACGTGTGACGCGGTGGGCAAGGATCTCACGAACCCAACCGGAACCATCACCAACACGGTGACGTCGAATGGCGTGAGCGTGTCCGTTCGGGTCGAGAACCCGTCGCCGGACGCGCCCAACTACGCAACCGACGCACCCATCCGGGTCGAGGTGGACGGGCAGGTACGGTTCACGCACACCATTGAACCCAATGGAGGCGTGACCTACCCGCTGAGTTTCGCCAACAACTCGGGCTCCCACAAGGTCACCGTCATCTACGAGAGTGGAAGCGGCGATAAGGTGGTGGTGGAGAAGACCGTCGTCGCACCTACCGTGGTCTACCCGACAGGGACGATCGTCGAGAAGTGCGTGGACGGGAAGTACGTCATCCAGCTCGTGGCTTCCTATGAGAAGATCGAGGGTGCTGAACAGGCCCCTTGGGACATCTACGGGTGGCTCGACAAGGATCAGGCAGCGAAGTTCACCATCGAACCCGGTGCTACCGACAAGGTGTTCACCCTCACGGGTGTCGACTTCAGCGTCTTCCATCAGAACCCGTATCTGCGTTTCGTGGTAGCGGGCAACGTGGAGCTGGACGCGAAGTCGATCAACTTGTTCGACATCAGGGCGTGCGAGAACCCGCCGGTGGAACCGACCATCGTGATTCCGCTCCCGCCCCAGTTCGTGGACGAGTGCGGCATCGAGAACGATGTGGTACAGGTTCCGTCCGACACCACGGACGTGACCTACGAGGTGACACTCGACGGCAACACCGCGATCGTCACCGCGACCGCGAGTGAAGGAATCGTGTTCGATGAGGAAGGGACAACGTCACTGACGTGGTCGCACACCTTCACCGACGAACCGTGCCCGGTCACCCCGACCGATCCGCCGACTCCGACACCTCCGACAACGCCGCCGACAACCGATCAGCCCACGCCCACCCCTGCGGTGATCGTGGCTTCGGATGACGACGACAACGACGGATGGTCGAACGAGGAGGCAACGGATCACCTCGCATCGACGGGTCTCGATGCCACCACACTGGGGAAGCTCCTGCTAGTCCTCATGGGTGGCGGAGTCCTCCTGATGGTGGTCGCCTGGCGCCTGCGTCGGCGACGTTCCACCGAGTAGTCTGTTCACTCTCCCAACGCGCTTCGGCGCATTGGTACCGGCCTCCTCGTCTTCGGACGGGTGAGGCCCAGTTTTGAGGCAAGGGCCCCTTTCGCAGAAATGCGAAAGGGGCCCGTCTTCATTTCGGGGCTATATTTTCCGACTAATGGTATAGTAAAAGGATATGAAACAGACTACAGTCTCCTCTGTAATTCCGACGATTCAGCTACTTGAATCAAGAACGCGTATTGATCAATTCCTAAAGCCACTTATAAAAGCCAAAGTTGAGACCGCTTCATCCATCGATGGCGCATATGCAGCACTCTGGCATTCAATCGAACTTCTTTATAGTGCGGGTGGAAAGCGACTAAGATCTTATATGACCTTGTTGGTCTATCAAGCATACAAGAATGATTCATATGAGGCTATTATCCCTGCTGCGGCTGCTCAAGAATTACTCCACCTTGCAATGCTCATCCATGACGACATTATAGATAGAGATGATTTCCGCTATGGAATAAAAAACATCCACGCTCAATATCTTGATATTTACCGTCCTTTTATTGCCGACATTGAAGAACGTCGACATTATTCGCAAAGTAGTGCACTTCTTGCGGGTGATCTTCTCATTGCAGAATCATTTGTTCTCGTTAGTCAGGCCGACATAAATCCTTCAGCAGCATTGGCTGCGCAGCAATTGCTAGGAAACGCCATATTCCGCGTCATCGGCGGTGAGCTTATCGATACAGAGGCAGTTTTCAAAGGAGACACCGCTGCGCACCCCTTAACAATTGCCGAACAAAAAACAGCAAGTTATTCATTTGTTGGCCCGTTTTTGATGGGGGCGACACTCGCGGAAGCACCTGATCAACAGAAACAACTCCTTAATCAACTCGGGACGCAGCTAGGAGTTGCCTATCAAATTCGTGATGACTTAATGGGCGTGTTTGGCGATGAATCGCTAACGGGAAAAAGCACCGAGGGGGACATCCGTGAAGGAAAACGCACCCTGTTAATCGAAGAATTCTATCGTATCGCCACAGAAAAAGAACAAACGTCTTTCAGGGCAACATTTGGTAATATTCACGCAACTCCATCAGAAATCGCATCAGTACGCCAATTATTAATGACGAGCGGGGCAAAAAAATCTATCGAAGGAATGATCATTCAATATCAAAAATCATGCGTCGAACTCGTAGAGCAGCTCGATATAGAACCTGCATCACGACAAGCGTTTCGTGAACTTATTGATCTATGTTTACAGAGAGAGCAATAATGGATACCTATACGAAGGCAGCGTACCTTACCAGCAAACTCGTTACGAATGAGTATTCAACCTCATTCGGTTTAAGTATTCGGCTATTTGAACCAGCCCTCCGCCCTCACATCTATGCCATTTACGGTCTCGTTCGCATTGCTGATGAAATTGTCGACACATATAAAGGACCTCAAGCTGCAAAAATTCTCGACCGGTTTGAAAAAGAAATCTCTCAAGCGCTGGTAGAGAACTACAGCACTAATCCTATTATCTATGCCTATGTTATTACCGCTCAAAGATATGATATCCCTGAGGACCTTTTAGCCGCGTTTTTTACAAGTATGCGTATGGATCTTACGGCTCAAACCTATGACCAACAGAAATACGAAACCTACATCTACGGCTCAGCCGAAGTCGTCGGTTTATTATGTCTCAGGGTATTCGCTGACGATGCAAATCTCTACGAAACACTTGCCGATGGTGCGCGCCACCTAGGGGCAGCCTATCAAAAAGTTAACTTCCTACGAGATATCGCTGCTGATCATGACGAGCTAGAGCGTTGGTATTTCCCAGAAGGATCATACAATACGTTTGATGAAGCCGCAAAAGCCCACATTATCGCAGAAATTTCTTATGATTTTGAAAAAGGGAGAGAAGCACTAGTACAGCTTCCTCGCTCGAGTCGCAAAGCGGTAGCGCTCAGCTATCACTACTATCAATTACTTCTCAAGAAAATCGAGAGTACTCCCGCGACAGTCCTAAAGCAGCAGCGCGTTAGGATCCCAAATGTTCGAAAGCTTTTATTATTATGCCTCGTTGCAATTCGAGGACGATAATATGACACAAAAAGTGATTATTATTGGGGCGGGTATTGGTGGGCTTGCCACTGCAAATCTTTTAGCAAAAAAGGGCTATGAAGTCCATGTTTATGAAAAAGCTTCAAAACCCGGTGGGCGAGCAGGACAGAAAAGAGAGAATGGATTCACATTCGATACAGGCCCCTCATGGTATCTCATGCCGCAAGTATTTAAAGATTACTTCTCTTTATTTGAAAGAGACATCGAAAAAGAGTTGGACGTGCGCCCATTGCATCCAGCCTACAAAGTATTTTTTGAGTCGCATGCACCAGTAACAATTCATGGTGATCTACAGAAAGATCGCAACACCTTTGAGGATATAGAGGCGGGTGCCGGCGAGGCCCTTCAGCAATATGTCGACAAGGGGACAAATATCTATCAACTTGCGATGAAACATTTCCTTTATACAGACTTTTCTCGCCTTGGGCATCTTATGAAAAAAGAGATCATAGGAGGGAGCGCGCAACTCGTAAAACTTCTGACAAAACCAATCCATAGTCATGTCTCGCAATATTTCCGTTCTCCGGAGCTTCAAAAAATTCTTGAATATCCCATGGTGTTCTTAGGAACCTCTCCCTTTAAAGCCCCTGCGATGTACAGTCTGATGAGTGCTCTCGATTTTAACGAAGGAGTATTTTACCCTAAGCGCGGAATGTACTCTATTATTGAACTCCTTATTTCGATTGGAAAACATCATAATGTCGCCTACCACTACGAAAGTGACGTCACTCATATTCTTCATGAAGGGAAAAACGCCACAGGAATTACTCTCAGTGACGGAACAGTTCACACGGCTGATATCATCGTCTCAAATGCCGACATTCATCATACAGAGACCAAGCTTCTCGATCAGTCAGCCCGCTCATATCCAGAAAAATACTGGGAGACAAAAGAAGCAGGCATATCAGCATTGTTGGTGTACCTGGGAGTAAAAGGGCAGCTGCCTCAGCTGGAGCATCATAACCTTTACTTCGTTGACGCTTGGAAAGAGAACTTTGAAACAATTTATGACACAAAAAAGATGCCGTTGTCGGCTTCACTCTATGTCAGCCGAACAACCGCAACGGACCCCTCAACCGCCCCAAAGAACCATGAAAACCTCTTTATGCTAGTGCCTCTCCCGACGGGGACCTTTCTTACCGATAAAGAGCAGTTGGGGCTCGCGACACATTTCGTGAATCAGTTTGCGAAAGTTATTGATCAGCCTGATCTTGAGACTCGAATTGTGAGCCGTTCGGTGTTTGGTCCAAAAGATTTTCACGACAGTTTCAATGCCTGGGAGGGGACAGCGCTGGGTATGTCTCACGTTCTCAAGCAAAGTGCTTTGTGGCGTATCCCCCCACAAAGCAAAAAATTGAAAAATCTTTTTTATGTCGGAGCAAATACGATGCCAGGTATTGGTTTACCTATGTGCCTTATTAGTGCAGAGGTAGTATACAAAAGAATCGTCGGTGATCGAACGAGCGGTCCGCTCATCAAACAACAAAGAGGAAACCAACTATGACCTGGGTGTATCTAGGAGGACTGCTTTTTGCAATCGGGTGTCTTTTCTTGGTCGATTGGCGATATAAGCTCGCGTTCTTTTTTGCAGCGAAACGGACCTTACTGACACTTGCAATTGCGGTAGGCCTATTTATCATCTGGGATTTCTTTGGCATACGTCTCGGCATCTTTTTTCACGGAGGCTCGCCGTATACATTACCTATTCGCTTATTTCCCGAGTTCCCCCTCGAAGAAATATTCTTCTTGTTCCTTCTGTCATATTCAGCATTGTTGATATATCGGTTCAGTGAAAGATGGCGCTCATGATAACTTACTTAGTCTTAAACCTTGTATTCTTCATTTCGGTTATATTATTTTTGCCAAAGAAAATGACGAAGCCACAGCGCGCTTTCTGGATCACATTCGCAGGACTTGTCGTACTGACCGCTATTTTTGATCCAATCATTATCGCCCTCAATATCGTCGATTATGACCCAACCAAAATACTCGGCCTGTATCTATTCGGCGCTCCTATAGAAGATTTCTTCTATGCGCTCTATGCAGCCTGTATTGTTCCACTCATTTGGCATACACTAGAGAAGTATTATGGAAAAAGTTCGTAAGTTATTAAAAGTATCCCGCCCCATATCATGGGTAAACACGGCGTACCCCTTTGCCGCTACTTATCTCGTGCTTGGTGGGAGAGTTGACCTCACTCTTATTATTGGAACGCTCTTTTTCCTCATCCCTTACAATCTTTTAATGTATGGCGTGAACGATGTATACGACTACGAATCTGACATCCGTAATCCACGAAAGAACAGTATCGAAGGGGCTGTCGAGGCAAAAGAGTTTCATCCTGTCATTCTCAATGCAGCAATAAGTCTTTCGTTGCCCTTTATTGTTGCACTCGTTTTCCTTTCACCATGGTATGCCGACCTTACACTAATTGGAGTTATCTTTTTCGTCATTGCCTACAGCATAAAAGGACTTCGGTTCAAAGAAAAACCTTTTCTCGATTCAATCACTAGTAGTCTGCATTTTGTTGGACCAATGATATTTGCGATCAGTCTTTTTGGATTCGTCGATACTGCATGGCCGGTGGTGATCGCCTTCTTCCTGTGGGGTATCGCGAGTCACGCGTTTGGTGCCGTGCAAGATGTCATTCCTGACAGGGAAGGCAAGCTCGCTTCAATAGCAACGGTCATAGGTGCACGTGCCACTGTATGGCTCAGCCTCGCATTCTATAGTATTGCGGCCGTACTCATTATGGTTCAGGGTGGCTACGCGCTCTTTGTGGGCATTGCTGGCTTGGCGTATGCGATAAATGTTCTTCCCTATATAAAGATCACCGATGCGTCTTCCGAGCGGGCTCATGCCGGCTGGCGACGCTTTATCTGGATTAACTATCCTGTTGGGGCTGTCGTCACAGTAGTCATAATTCTTCTGACGGTGTACACTACCTAACATGGAAGATGGCCTTGAAGCGCACGTTATAGCCGGTATCATTACCGGTATTATATTATTTGTTGATCTTATTGTTCGTATATTTCTTTTGTTCTACATCCCACGGAATCGAAAGCCGACTGCAGCATTAGCTTGGTTATTCGCGATTTACATCACACCGGTGATAGGAACGCTGTTCTTTTTGGTGATAGGAAGCACGAAACTTTCTCGTAACCGACGCGCAATGCAACGGTACATTAATCAATCCTATCGTCGCTATAACCGAAATCTTCACACAAGTGGCTTGGCATCTCACGTTGATCCTGAATATAAGCAAGTTGCAAAGCTTGCAGAGTCACTCGCGTTTCTCGCGCCTACCTCAGCAAACAAGGTAACGATATTAAACGGCTATAACCGCATCATTAAAGATATGACCCGTGCCGTAGATACTGCTCAGCACTATGTCTATGTCGAGTTCTTTGCAATGACACTCGATGATACCACGACGCCATTCTTTGATGCACTCGAGCGTGCGATTCAACGTGGCGTCCAAGTCTATGTCCTCTTCGACACATTAGGGTCTCATAAGTATAAGGGCTACAAGCCGATGATGAAGCGTCTGACTGCCATGGGTGCACGTTGGAGCAAGATGCTCGCAATCCGCCTTATACCGAAGCAATATAACCGTCCTGATCTGCGAAATCACCGTAAGATTCTTGTTATCGATAACACTGATTCATACCTTGGGTCTCTTAATATGATTGATAAGACCTACCATCGTAAGGATGATATTTATTATGTCGAGCTTGTCACTCACCTCGAAGGACCCGCCGTCAATGAAAGTGCCGCTGTTTTTGCGAGTGACTGGTATGCCGAAACAGGGGAGATGTTGAAGCACTTTATGATTAACTCAATGAAGGACCTGAAGGGGAAGAGTGACGTCCAAATCCTGCCAAGTGGCCCAGGCTATACCTATCGAAACAATCTCAAGGTTTTTGTCTCTTTGATTAACTCTGCTCGATCGTCAGTTGTGATCACCAACCCTTATCTTGTTCCCGAAGAGTCATTACTTGGTGCGATCACTTCAGCATCACTTCGCGGGGTAAAGGTTTCGATCCTTAACTCTGAATCGATGGATCAATGGATGGTCGGTCATGCGCAGCGATCATACTATGAAGAGCTTCTGAAGGCTGGCGTCACTATTTCGCTATATAAGAAACCTCAGCTCGTTCACTCAAAGTACATGGTTGTCGATGAGCAGATTGCTATCGTTGGCTCAAGCAACCTTGATGTTCGTTCGTTTGAGCTCAACCAAGAATGTAGCGTCATCATCTATGATCGTAAGGTTGCGCACAAGCTTCACAAGCAGCATGCAAAAGATCTTGCAATGTGCACCCAACAAACACTGGCTCACTGGCGAATGCGTTCACAGTGGAGTAAATTCCTAGATAGTGTATCTCGACTGACTTCAGCTCTTCAGTAGAAGAGGGGGAATATACAATATATCCGCATAGAAAAAGATCTCCTTGCGGAGATCTTTTCAGTTATCATTTTCACTCTTATGATGCGATGATCGTACAGCCAGTTTGTGTACCAGCAGTAATCGTCTGAACACCAACTGTTCCATCGTACTTCCACCAACGAACCTGTGCACCAGTAGGCGTACCGGATGCTGGACATCGATAGATATTTACTACGGCTGGTGCAGTCGAAGCAGTGATAGCAGTACCAGAGATGATACCTGAAGAAACTTGGTATGATTTTCCAGTTCCACCAGTTAAGTCAGTGATAGCAGTAGGGTATGAACCTTCTTCTGCGTTATATGCTTCAAGCTTCTTCATGATGCTCGCTCCTGATGCCTGTGCAGCAGTTGAGTTTGCGCGTGATGTAATTCCGTTATACGACACAATCGTAATAGCCGCTAAGATCGCGATAACGACGATAACGATTAAAAGTTCTACAATCGTGAACCCATCTCTTTTGTTGGAAGATATGTACTGTTTCATGATACCCTTTACCCTTATGAACCTTTTTCTATACCCTCATAATATAGGAAAGTAATAAAAAATCAAATAGCACTTATGCTTTTGAATTTCAACTTTCTTTAAGTCTTTCGCCCTCAGTTTGTTTCACATCCGCAGACTCTTTCAATCGATTTGCCATAAACAAGAAGGGGAGAGCGAGTAATTGTACAAATCCTGCAATCATATAAGAGGTTGCATACCCGTACATATCGGCTGCTTTACCAAGAAGTGGCTGACTGACGACACCGCCACTCGATCCAAGGAGTGAATCGAAGGACAAGACAGTAGCGCGCTGTTTGCTAGGAATAAGATCATTTAAGTAAGCCTGACGTACAGGCGTAACGGCTGCTGCAATCAACCCCCATAGGACAATAATTAAAATAACGAAGTAGAAGTTTGCGACGATCGCTAAGACAATTAACAACACGGAGCTAATAGCCGTTCCGACTAAAAGCACTTCGGTGCGTCGCTTAAACGCACGGCGAACATACGGTACTAAGAATCCGCCGACAATCTGAGCACCTGCAACGATCGCCGAAGCAAGTCCCGCTATCCAATACGCTTTTGAGTCTCCGAATAATTCAAGTAAGTAAGGCTGCAGTGCATAAAAGACATACACCATTACTCCTGAAATGAATGGTGCGGCTAAAATAACCCATCGCACGGCCGGCTTTCCGAAGCCATATTTCACCGATTGCTTCACGATCGACACAATTGCTGTCGTATATCGCGCCGCCTTTTCTGGTGAAAATCCAATATCCTTCATATATACTGCGGCGATGATAAAGGTTATCACGAGCAAACCCACTCTAACGAGATAAGGAACTTCGAGGCTGGTAAACTGTGCAATAACTCCACCTGCGATTGCTCCGCCTAACATTGCGACCCCTCCAACAATCTGAGCTTTACCGAACACGGCCTCAAGTGTTCCTTTATATTTCGTCGCCTTCAGCGCATCAACAAGCCAGGCATCTGTCGCACCGGAAAAGAAAGTAAAGCCAAGCCCAAGAAATACTGAAACAATTGCCCAATATAAGAATGGTGCGTGCATCCACGCCAGTATGAGATAAAGGAAGGTGGTTACTGCAAGCGTAACCGTCCCTAATAAATAAGAGAGTCTCCGTCCCTTAGAGTCAGCTATAACACCCGTAGGAATTTCAAAAAGCACCATGCCAGCAGTGAAAAAGGCATTAGCGGCAAACGCCTCGACAATACTCAGTCCAGCATCCAACAGAAAAAGGGTGTTGATACCCCATATCAACGAGGCAGCGAGTGTATTAAAGAGAACAAGCGTGAGATACGTGCGGATAATCGTCGAAGGTTGTGGCGTCATAAAGCAAGTATAGTCCACGTCTTCTTGATATAATAGAAGTACTGGAGGATCAAGTATATGCAAAGTAAACTCAACCCATACATCAACTTCAACGGGACCACCCGTGACGCAATGGAATTTTATAAAAGTGTTTTCGGTGGCAACCTCGAAATAAGTTCATTTAAGGAGAATGGCCTTGATGCTCAATTTCCTGATGAAGGCGATAAAATTATGCACGCCATGCTTGAAGCCGATAACGGTATAACTTTTATGGCAGCCGATACACCGAGCAGTATGCCCTATAACCCAGGGACAAATATTTCATTATCGTTAAGTGGATTCGACACGGCTGAGCTAAGTGGCTACTTTGAAAAGCTTTCTACAGGCGGGACAATTGTCGAGCCGCTTACCGAAGCTCCTTGGGGCGACACATTCGGAATGCTCACCGATCAATTTGGTATTAACTGGATGGTTAATATCGGGAAAGCAAAAGATCAAGAGTAGATACTAGCTAACATCGAGTCGTATAAATGACTCTGCGAGTTCATAGCCGTACAAGGAGCCTTGGCCTTCTGCCATAGAACGAAGCCAGCTCGTGTCCTCAAACTCACCAAACTGACTTGGATGGGCACGAATTGCTTCAACCTTTGTCGTAAAAGTGTTGGTAATATCGATCGCGAAATTCCCACCGTCAAAGTTGATCAAAAGGACGGTGGGCGTTTTGTGTGGCGCAAAGCCTTCTGCGGCAAGTTCAGGAAAAGCAAGTCGATCACGAGCAAGCGGGAAAACCGCATCGAGAGTCGCTTGACCTGCAGCACGATGGTCGGGATGATTAATGATATCGTTTTTTGTTGAGTACACCATTGTTGGATCAAAAGTGATAACAACATCAGGTTTGATCGTACGGATGACTTTCACGATATCTTTTTTAAGTTCCATCGATACCTCAAGCTCACCATCAACATAACTATGGAAGGTGACGGACGTTCCACCAACAATTTCGAGTGCTCTTTGCTGTTCATCTTGGCGAATTTTTATTAATTCCGGTGACGACATCTCTACGTCATCAGAACCCTTACTCCCGTCAGTCAAAATAAGATAGTGTACTTCAGCACCATCCTGCACGAACTGTGCAACCGATCCACCCGCAGCGACATCCATGTCATCAGGGTGAGCAACAATACCGAGAACAATTTTAGGGTGAAGAGGTGAGTGTGAATCTTTCATGACTATAGTGTAGCATCATCTCGTAAGCCTCAAACCGCCTTTGGTTTTAAAAATATTAAAGAGGTGGTATAAATAGCTCATGACAGAGCGATCAGGGCAGTTTGACTACGAAGCAAACCCAAACAAACGTATCGTGAGAGCTGGTGATGCTCATATCTTTATCTCTGACCCAGATACTATACTTTATGAGGTCGATCGAAATACAGGACTCGAGATGGTACTTGATGACAGTACATTTACAGATGGGCCGCTTCGCTCTTCACGATTCGGCCTTACGCAAAATATACTTGATGGCGAATCAGTGAGTTGGGATTACACTGGGGCGATTACACATGACGAGACAAAGTCGCTAAAACCTTCTATTTTCTTTGACTCACTTGAGCAGACCGTGAGCGATACATTCGATATGAAGCCATTCTTTTTTAATGGGACACACCTCATGTATTCTGAGCATTCAGCTATGGTCTCAGCTATCAGCTACAATGAATCCAGTAAACGGGTGGATTTTTCAAATTCACTTGTGCTGCAGGGACATGGAGTGCTGAGCGAAGTATCAATCGACTTGTCTTCACCTGCAATTACCGAGCTTAATCTAGACGAGCTGCACGATCAGTTTATCGACCAAGTACGCGCCTATGTCTTTACGCTCAATGCACTTGCTAAATCTCTTTCAGGCAAATCGGGTCGCACATTATTTGTCATGACGCCAGAAGGTCCACGATATCCTACAAATAGCCCAAAAATTGAAGATGATGATCCTGAACCTGAAGAGCCAGAGAAAAAAATCCCCGCTATTGCAGACTTGATCAAAAAACCTGCCGAGCAACTTATTATGCTCGATGATCTCGGTGGACTTACTGAGGTTCGTGCTCAATTGAAACAAGTAGCATTCTCATTTAGGCATCCTGAAATTATGCAAAAATGGGGAGCCGAACGTCCTCAAGGAGTACTCCTTTACGGGCCGGGTGGAACTGGAAAGACAACGTTAGCTCGTGCGTTAGCAAATGAAATCGACGCAGAACTTTGGGAGATCAATGTAACTGACATATACAATAAATGGCTCGGTGATTCAGAGAAAAATATGAAGAAAATATTTGACGAAGCGATCGCTAAGAATCATCCAACCGTCATGTTGCTTGATGAATTCGACGGGCTCATCGATTCTGCAGGTAGTCGCAAAACCGGAACTGAAGGAAACGTTGTCGGTATATTCAAAAAAGGAATGAACACCTTACGGGAAAAGAATCCTAATGTCGTCGTTGTAGCGACGACAAATCACTTTGATCGAATGGACAAATCGCTCATTCGCGCCGGACGATTTGATATAAAAAGCTATGTCCCACTCCCAGACCAAACCGCTCGTCGACAAATCTTTGGAATAAAAATCGCAGAAGTTATCCAAAGCCTGGGAACCGCTGATTTTCAACCTTTTGGAAAAGATTTTGATCTTGAAGTATTGGCAGAAAAGTCTGAAGAAATGTCAGGAGCAGATATCCACGAAGTTCTTCGGCGAACGACATTCGCAAAAGCAATCGAAGAGGCGAGCGGTGCTCCTCATTCTCCAATTACCAATGCCGACCTTCTTGCCGTTATCGCAACAATGCGAAAAGAATCCGGCGCCTCTTAGGAAAAGGCTCCTTTATCTGTTATAATAGAGTTAACAAATGAAGAAACAAGCCCTCCCTATTGTCACTGTAACGCTCGAAAAGATCGTTGGTGGCGGACAAGCACTTGCGACCATGGAAGATGGCCGTAAATTATTTGTATGGGGTGGACTACCTGGCGAAACAGTTGAAGTGCAACTGACAAAGAAAAAATCACACCTTGCAGAAGGTGTCGTCACCTCTGTTGTAAAGCCCGTTAAAAATCGTATCGAAGCACTTGATCCCGAGAGTTTTATCTCAACCAGTCCTTGGCAGATCATGAACTTTGACGATGAGCAAACCTACAAGGCTCAACTTATCGAAGAGGCGTTTGCTATGCACGATGTCACCCTCCCGAATAAAATTAATCTTTACTCCGACGATCGCATGTACGCATATCGTAATAAGGTAGAATTTTCATGGTATTGGAATAAGGAAGACGACCAGCTTGATCTTGCCTTCTTCGGACGTGGGACACGAATGAAACAAGCTGTTGAAGGAACCCACCTCGCGACTGATGCGATTAATGAGGCAGCTATAAAAATGCGCGACTTAATGCGTGCTCATCATGCGACTGGTTTTTCTTTAAAGACACTTATGATTCGCTCAAACCAAAAGGGCGAACTTGTCATGCAATTATATGTGAAGAATGAAACCTTCAAGCCACTTCGCGATAAAGACATCGAAGCACTCGGCGTTCAAGGTTTTGAGATGATTTTCTCGAACCCAAGAAGCCCTGCAAGTGTGATCACTAAACGTCTTCAAAAGTGGGGTAACATCACGCTCATCGATACGATCGCAGGCATCGACTTTAATTATGCCGCTGAAAGCTTTTTCCAAATTAATCTTCCCGTTTATGAACAAGCTCTTTCAGATATGAAAGAATGGATCGAACCTTCTAAGCCAACCGTTGATCTTTATAGCGGCGTTGGAACAATCGGGCTGACAATCGGAAGCGATGACCTCACTATGGTTGAAATTAACGAGAGCGCCGTTACTGAGATGAAAAACAATATTGCACAACTTGAAAAAGAGAATGCACGCGCAGTTCTTTCATCAAGCGAGAAAGCACTCGACTATATCATTCCCGACGCTACTATTATCGTTGATCCTCCTCGTGCTGGCCTTGATACAACAGTAACTGATAAGCTTCTTGAAGCACTTCCTGATCGAATTATCTATCTTTCATGTAACCCTGTGACCCAGGCACGTGATGTCGCACTTCTCAGTAAACAATATCGCATTGTTGCGCATAAAGGGTACAATTTCTTCCCACGGACACCACATATCGAACATCTTGTCGTTCTTGAACGCTAAACATACTTTACTCTTTTCAAAATAGCAAAAATATTATAAAATAAGCTTTGTGCATTTGCTTCTTTTTAAGGTGGCTTGCAAGCACCTTACAGTTTAGCGCGCACAATTCCGATCCGATCCAACAGAAGGACAGGTAATTGTTCAGTTCAATAGTTGAAGAAGAAGGCACCAAACCCAGGTGGCATTCTTTGCGTATGAAGGTGCTCAGCGTTCTCGGCATTCTCGCCCTGTTCATGAGCATCGGCATCCTCACCGCACCGGCGGCGAACGCAACAGGAGGAGGGTCCGATGACCCGACTCCGTACACGGTCGACGTCAACGGCATCACACTGCCGGAGGGGATAACATTCCCCGACGGTGGCCACGTCAACATCAAGACGACACAGGGCAATCCTGGGATTCACTTCGAGTCCTTGAACCAGCCCGACGACAGCCCGAAGAAGTACTACATCGGCAAGTCGTTCATTCCCTGGTCGGCTTTCGGGTTGACAGGGAATTTCTGTGTGACGTGGGTGCAGCTCAGCATGTACAACCAGCACTACGGTGAAGGTGGTCAGCCTGATGTCTGCATCTCGACGACGCCTCCTCCGACCCCGAAGAAGGACGCCACGGCATCTGCCGAGGTGGACCAGCAGGCGTCATGCACGGCTCCCTCGACGGTGAAGTTCACCATCGAGAACGCAACATGGGATGTGGCGCCCGACCCAACAGTCGGAACCCACATTCGCCTGGCGACCGCCAACGAAGGACATCTGTTCGCGAACGGTGAACCGGAGAAGGGTGTCAGCTACACCATCGAGGCGCAAAAGCCGACCCAGTCGACTGATCCTCGTGGTGACTGCTACGTGCCGCCCGTCATTCCGAAAGATGCTACGGCATCCGTCGAGGTGAAGGCAGCGGCGTCATGCACGAACACCACTCAGGTGGACTTCGCGATCAAGAACGCTACGTGGGACACGAAGGCCGACCTCACCGTCGGTACACATACCCGCACCGCAACCGCCACCGATGGACACCAGTTCTCCGATGGCACGCGCGAAGCGAGCGTGACGTACACGATCGTGGACAAGAAGCCGTCCCAGTCAACCGATCCGTCGGGTGACTGCTACGTGCCTCCGACTCCGCCGATTGTCGTGGACAACAATCCCGACTACGACGCGGTTGTCTCATGCAAGCAGGTCACGATCACCTTCAGCAACTCAGTCGAACTGAGCGAAGATGAGATCACCAAACCGGTCGCGTACACCTACACCGATGCCGAAGGAGAAATCCAGGAGGTGTCGGTAGCGGCAAACAAGACCGTTGTCGTGACGGTTGCGTTCGAGGAAGACACCGGCGAGCACATCGTGACCGTCGGAGTGAAGGGTGAAGAACAGGAGAAGCTGACGGTCCTCACGGACTGCGAGCCCAACTCGTTCCCGCTCGTCATCAAGGTCGAGGCCTCGTTCAACGACGAGTGTGGGGTGGAGAAGGATTCCATCAACACTCCCGGTACGTTCGTGAAGGGAACCTCTTCGGTTGAACCGGAAGGTGACAGTGTGCGCGTCGAGGAATACGAGACCGATCAGGGAACGTACTACTCGATCGACAGCGTGACCGATGGCGTTCACACGGGCGAGGTCTATTTCGTCCCGAGTGACCCAAATGCGGTCATCGTTGAGCCGACCGGGAACGACACCTACACGCTCGAGGACAACGTTGCCATTTGGCAGCACACGTTCGACAGCGAGGCGTGCCTGAACGAGCCTCCGACGCCGCCAACCACTCCTCAGCCAGAACCGAGTGTCGCGCCGATCGTGCCTCAGAAGCCGAGCGGTACCACGCCGACGGAGACGAGCCTCGCATCTACCGGTGCTGAGGTCAACGAACCGTTCTCCATCGGAGCGATCCTGCTCCTGCTGGGTGGCGCTTTCGTGGCAACGACCACACTGGTGCGTCGACGCAGGTCGGCACATCACGGCGAGTAGGCCGACCCGAAACTGCCGTCAGACAGATTTCTGACATAATTCGCCAACCTGGCGTCCTGCTTCTGCAGATGCGGCTCTCTTCGTGAGAGCGAGGGGCCCTCTTCGGAGGGCCCTTTTTCATTTAGGGCTATGGCCTGAAGTGGTGTTTACTTTCGACGTTCTCACGCCCGTACTCTAAAACTTTCGTCATCCAAATAAGTTCAACCCACGCGGCTTTAACATACTCTCGATAAGATTCGTTCAAAAGTGTTCCATTATCATCAAACAGTTCCTGAACTTTCGGAAATTGCATATCAGTAAATGTTGCGACAAGTCCCATTTCACGCACCGTATTTACCAACGCTTCGATACCGCGAACACCACCCCATTGGCTAGAAGAAACGCCAGCGAAAGCGACTGGCTTATGAATATAATTCTTTAATTCGCTATCAAGCATTCTTTTCAGTGATCCAGGAATGCTGTGATTATACTCAGGTGAAACAATAAAGAAGCCGACAGCACGATGGGTTATCTTAGTGTACCGTGGGTCTTTGCCTTCGGGGTCATTTCCATCACCAGGGAAATTGAAATCTTTTGGATCAATAACCTCAGTTTCAACCTCATCAAACGTGTTACCAATTTCGGCAACTAATTGTGCGGCATAAATACTCTTACGTTGCTCCCTGGTGGTTCCCGCAAGGACCGGGATATATAATTTCGACATACACGTCTCCTAATTATTTAGACTATTTAATGACTTAATCGCAACAGGGCTTTCTGTTCGATAATAGAGAATGTATTTAGTACAAGAAGGCGCTGTATCTCCCGTGACCGTTGTACATTTAGACCCGTCCGTTTTGTATGAGATATACCCATATTGATTGTTTGGTGGACTACTAAAGTCGCGATATGAGCTATTTGCTGTATCGGTATTGCCTGGAGCAATCATATAGCCAGTACCGGAGCTGGTAAAGTTTGCTGCGGCAAAGGCAAATCCTTGTCCCCCTAATAACGATTCAGTGACAGGATAATAGCCCTTATCGGTATAGTAAATTTCCAACTGCTTGTGCATCGTGTTGATGTCACTTTGTCGTTTCGCATCACGAGAGCGTTGCTGTATGCCATTGTAAGCAACGATCGTTATCGCAGCTAAGATCGCAATGACGACAATCACGATAAGAAGTTCAACGATCGTAAATCCAGAGTGTTTGTTTTTATCCCACATTATCTATGAGTATAAGTACTTTAGTCAGGAGAGTCAAAGTTATTATAGTTATCGAAAGACCCGAGTATCTCCTAGACACCATGCTACAATAAAAGCGTAAGACGTAAGGAGGCATCATAAACCGTACTCGCGCCAAAAACATTAGTTTCGTGCTCCTTGGAGGGGCTATCACTGCAGCGGGTCTGCAGTTTTTTCTTTTACCAAACCACCTGATTGACGGGGGAGTGACCGGTATATCTATCCTTATCTCTCAACTTACCGGACTGCCGATTGGTATCTTCTTAACACTAATCAATATTCCTTTCGTCGTTCTTGGGTATAAAAAATTTGGTAAATCATTTGCTGTTTTGTCGACTATCGGCATTATGACGCTTGCTATTCTTACCTCACTTCATGTTCCTCAAGGTCTGACAGACATTCCGATTCTTGGCGCTATTTTTGGAGGAATTGTCGTTGGTCTCGGAGTGGGAATCGTCATTCGATATGGTGGTATTATCGATGGCTCTGATACCATCGCACTCCTCATCGATCGCGTCACCGTATTTTCAGTTGGTGAGGCGATCATGGTCATTAACGGGCTTATCATTACCGGTGCTGGCTTTGTGTTTGGGTGGGACTCCGCGCTGTACTCATTAGTGGCGTACTTTGTCGCACATAAAGCCATCGACATTACCGTTGAAGGTCTAAATGAATCCAGAAGCATGTGGATTGTCAGTATGCACGTTCGTGAAATAGGCCTCGTCATTAACGAACTCATCGAAGAACCAGTGACTTATATAAAAGAGAGCGATCCCAAGGACCGCGAACCGTACGGAGTAATGCTTGCTGTCACAACGCGCTTTGAAGAGAGTAAGGTGAAAAATGCCGCACAAGAGATAGACCCGCGCGCGTATATTGTCATCACAAAAGCACATGAAGTCATGGGGAGAATATCAAGTGGTTCGTTAAGTCGAAGTACATCCTCAAAATAAGATTAACCACTCCCACAAGAAATAGAGTCTTTATTGTTATAATAGAATAAATACACGAAAGGGTGTGCAATGTCTAAAGGAACGAATCAGAAAAAAGCGGTGAAAAAACCGAAAAAAGCCAAGGCCGACATTATTAAGATGTAGTAAAAAGTCTCCGAAATGGAGACTTTTAAGAAGATTTAACTAAATCACTTTCAGTTGGATCGTCAATAACAACTTGCTTGAAATTATCTTCATCCTGGAAGCCTAATGTATTTGTGCGGTTAACGATCACTTGGTGCTCGTATGCTTTTTTTATCACACAAGGGAACCAGTCTTTATCTTCTTTATCGTAATATTGCCAGACGCCCTTAAGATAGGTTAATCCTACCCCGTATAAGGTTCGTTCAGCCTCTTTTTGCGTATCTGTCCGTGCAATTAAATAGCCAAAAATTGTCTGTACTTGCCAGCTATCACTGTCTTCGACTATAAAGCCTAGGAATTCTCTCGTATCCTCGTCATAGAAGGGGGTTTTGTTGTTTTTAATCACTACTATTCATTATATCAAATATAGATATCCGAGAGTCACGACATAGGAGAAAGAGAAGGTTTGTATTAAGAAGAAGCGTCGAGTGATTCAATAAGTTCTGGCCAATTGCCATCACCCCAGTATTTATTCTGTTCGTCGCTACTCATGGATCCAAGTGGCTGGTCGTAGCCTAAAGGAATAAATAAAAGGTTTGCCGGCCAACGATCATTCATAGGATCTTTCGAGAGGGCAATTGAACCATGATTCTTCACACTGAAAACTTTCGATGTGCCATCAGGATATCCAATCGCCAGCGCATCTTCAAAATACGCACTTCGATCATCCTTATTGTCCATAAGTTTCAAAAAGTCCTCTTGAGTCAACCAATCATTAGCATACTTTACAAAAGGGCCCGGGAACCCGTTAAGCGCCGCAATGAAAAAACCTACGTCCATTTTTATACATGGTTGCCCAGTTTCCTTAGCTGCCCATATTGCAGATTGTCGAGCGATTTCCTCAACTGATTCGTCTTGAATCTCGGGTGTATCAATTTCATATTGAATTAATTCAAAATCATGAGAAAGCTTCTCGAAGTACGCTTGAGCGATTTCAAACTTCATTTTATTTGTTGTTACAAAGTTAATCTTCATCTTCGAAGTATACCAAACAAAAAATGACGATTTCTCGTCATTTTAAATTTAATCAACTTGGCTGGGGATGAGGGATTCGAACCCCCGAATGCTGGTACCAGAAACCAGTGCCTTACCACTTGGCGAATCCCCAAAGCTTCATCATTTTACCACATCTTTACGGGGGTGCGCTAGAGAGGAGTTATTGAAAAAATAAAACTTACATCATGCTTAAGGTCATGCTATACTTCTATCATGTTATTACGACGCATCTCTCAACGTGGGTTTACCTTAATTGAACTCCTGGTTGTTATTGCCGTATTGGGTATCCTTGCAACACTAACCGTGCTGAGCTTTGCGCGTATACAAGAAGAGGGTCGTGATGCTAAGCGATCCTCGAGTGCTGCGGTCATCGTTGAATCACTCGAGAAATATTTTGAGCAAAACGGTGAATATCCAAGCTGTACCGCTATTAAACAGGCCGGTCCAACCGTAAGTACTGACGTGTTGAAAGGTATCTCAACAGACATTTTGATCGCTCCTCAAGCACCCTCTGGACAAACAAACTCGATTGAATGTAATGGCAGCAACCTTGATGTAGACGGTCCTGATATTTATGAATATCAGGGTGATGGCACGGCAACTTGTCTTACAGGAAACTCTTGTCGCTATTACATATTGAAATATAAAGCAGAGAGCCAAGATAAAATCGTTGAAATAAAAAGTCGCCATACTGCTGGCTTTGCAAGTAGCGGAACAACCTCTCTTTCAGTAACATCATTCGGCATTACCAACGTCGCGCTTTCATGGACTGCAATTACTGGCGCAGTCTCTTATGAGCTCCAACGTGCAACTGAAGGGACGTTTAACACTAACCTATCAAGTGTTGTTACAACAAATCTATCGGCAAACCAAACAGGACTAACAGGCGACAAACTCTACTACTTTAGGGTACGAGCAAACAGCTCTGACGGTCCAAGCAACTGGTCGAGTACGGTGACGCAAAAGACTGCCGCATTAGGTAAACCAACGATTACAAGCTTAGTTACTTCTGGCAACACCTTTACAGCAACATGGAACTCTATTACCAGCGCAACAGGGTACATCACACAGTGTTCTACTGATGGCACAACATGGGGAAGCAGCTGTAATTTCCCTGTCACGAGTACATCGAAGGTATATACAAGTGCAGCATACGGAACACGGTATTATGTTCGAGTACAAGCAACCCTAGGAAGTTACGTAGGGCCATGGTCAGCCGTTTCGAATATTGTTACAGGTGTCCCAGCTCCAGGTGCGTACAATCTTGTGAAAACTGATGGTAATGCACAAAGTTCGAGCGATTGGAATGCAATGTACGGGACAAACCAAGCAGCTTGTCCAAGTGGTACGAGCACTGAATATTACTGGACACTCAACGGTTCAGCCTGGTCAAACGCCAATAGCCCAGCAACCCAACGAGTCGTCGGTGCATTTGTTGGATGGGACCAAACGGTAACAATGGGCGGAAAGGCGCGCTGTAAAGCTAACAATCTCTATAGTGGCTGGGTTGATGCAAATAACAGTATTAGCAGAAGTATTGTCGGCCCTCGAGCGGCAGCCAATAACGGTAACTGTGTCTGGCGTGGTGTCTGCTGGAGTGGAAGTTGTCCTGCCAATACTACCAACGGTTGGATTGTCGTCTGGATCGAAGCCGAGGGGTGGACTGCAGGATTTAACACAGGCGTCGGTTCAGGAGTCTGGACAAATGAAGGCCAAGGCTGGGGAGACGGCAATACGCGATCCGCTACGCACTGTCAGGGTGTATGGGGTGAGGTGACCGCATCCGGCTTCGGAGTCTTCGGACCGGGCTGTGTACCAACCATAACAAATCCAGGACGTTGCTATGTTAACACCTAAAAATAAATTACTCATTGGAATTGCAGGAAGCGTCGTCGCTATTGTCGGCATATCTGTCGGGACGTTCTTCGTACTTCATGGACTAAGAGGAGCTACAGAACCTGATGTTGTAGTGAGCGAGAAGCCTGCATTGACCACCGCTTCAGATTCAGCAGCAGTTTTAGCAGCTTATAAGAAAGACGCTGCAGTCCTAAAACAAATAGAAAGCTACAAAGAGCGTACGGTACGACAGACCAACGCTACTATTACCTATACTCCCGAAAATGCTACTTATGCGATTTCAAAGGGCGTCATGGAGCTTGTCCAATACGATCGAACCGACAAAGAAGCAGCAAAGAATGTTGAATCTCTTTTGGAAGAAACTTCAAAAGTATTGGTTGGCCAAAAGCTACTGAAAACAACCACCGATACTACTATTGCAGGCATTACGACAACGACTTACGATAGTCTCAATACGCTCTGCGTGACAACAGCCATAGATAAGTTTGGCTCCACCCCTGCGTCGTTTGGTCTTGCCTGTGCACCAAAGTCGCTCTTCACCGAGACAGCAACAGCCGTCAATAAACTTTTTGAACTACCAAGCGTCCCTAAATCAAAGACCGTCGCAAGCCTCACCCCAAGTGAAATCATCACCGAGGGTAATAAATCACTCCAGACAATACAAACGGTCTATTCAGATAAAACTGGAACTGTCCTCATATTCGCAGCCATTGATGGTTCATGGTCATATGTTGGACAACGAGCGCTCCCAAACGTTGATGATAAGGAAAGCTACAAGATTTCGAGCGAGTTAAAGGCAGCTATCAATCAGTCAAAATGGAATGGCTTCCTGACGAAATATATCACTGCTGCTAGCTAGTACGAATTCGACGATAGGCAAACTTTGCAACGTGTCGCCACTCGCCACTACTATCACTATCAAATTGATAGATGAGACCCATCTTTACTTCACTGATAAGAATAAGCGCGGGATTATAAGGGCTCAGTGTTCGATAGTAGGCAATATCTTGATCATTCACTGGTGTCCGACCAGGAAAAACTTCTCGAAACTTTTGGGTGCCTATTTCGTCAAAATAATGAGGGCGATTTTTAGGCGGAAGATACGATTCAGCTTTTAAACCAGCTCGTGAAACAATCTTCTTTACATCTGAAAGGAGAAGTTTTGATTGACTATCAATATACAGGTAGAGTTGTTTCTTTTTTGTTAAGAAAAGCGTTGCTGTCCCTGTGCGTGAAATAGGGAATTGACGAGCAATGACGGTCTCTACGTCTGCGGCAACACCAAATTGTGCACGGATCAGCTTCTCAAGCGCAAGATCATCGTATATCTGATCATTCATACCCGTCATTGTACCACCGTAAGAGTGTATAATGAAAGGAATGGATGTGACCGCACGTTATCGACAGCTTAACGCTGCGCAACAAAAGGCTGTTGATACAATCGATGGCCCTGTTATGGTTGTCGCTGGTCCAGGCACAGGCAAGACTGAACTACTCAGTGTTCGCATTGCCCAAATACTTCAAAAAACCGATACATCACCCGAAAATATTCTTTGTTTAACATTCACCGAGAGCGGAGCTGCCGCTATGCGCGAACGACTCATTGGTTTGATTGGAAAAGACGCTTACAAAGTGTCGATTCATACCTTTCACAGTTTCGGTACCGAAATCATCAACCAATACCGCGAGTATTTCTACAACGGAGCGCTCTTTCAACCCGCAGATGATTTAACCCGGTATGAGATTCTTCGTTCAATCTTCGGCGAACTCGAATATAACAATCCACTCGCAAGTACCATGAACGGTGAATTTACCCACCAATCAGATGCGGCTCAAGTTATCTCCGAATTAAAACGAAGCGGCCTGACGAGTGATGAATTACGAACTATTCTTGATAGCAATGAACTTGCTCTTGATACGGTCGAACGGTTGATCGTTCCTATCTTCACTGATCGTATCGGCAAAACAACTGCTACGCAACTTATTAAAGTATTAAACGAACTTCACGATGCTGCCAATGCCGCAGAGACACTCTATGAAATTCCACCGCTTCTTAGGACAGTCTACGATAGTCTCGTTGCTGCCGTGGATGCTACTGAAGTAATTCATCCAACCAAACCGCTGACTGCATGGAAAAAACAATGGCTCGTCAAAGATACGAATGGACAGCTTTGTTTTAAGTCACGAGGCCATATCAAAAAGCTACGTGCGTTGGCTTTCGTGTATTACGAATACCTTCGTCGAATGGAAGAGGCAGGACTCTACGATTACGATGATATGATCCTGCAGGTCGTTCATGCGCTTGAAGTCCACGACGACCTTCGCTACCAACTCCAGGAGAAATACCTCTACATGATGGTTGACGAGTTCCAGGATACCAACGTCGCACAAATGCGTATTCTTCATAATCTTACAAATAATCCAGTCAACGAAGGTCTCCCTAACATCATGGTAGTAGGGGACGACGACCAAGCGATTTATAGCTTTCAAGGTGCCGACATTAGTAATATTCTTCGTTTCCGTGAGTTGTACCCTGCAACAAACCTCGTGACGCTCACTGACAATTATCGCTCTAATGATCTTATTCTGTCAGAAGCGCGGAGTGTGATTGTTCAAGGAAACGAGCGACTTGAGCAAGTGATCCCTGAACTTGATAAAACCTTAACCGCACATAGTGATGTAAAGGGGACTGTCGAGCTTCGCGAAGCCTCAAGCAGTGCCGAAGAGCGTCACTGGTTAATCGATCATATTAAAAAATCAATAAAATCTGGCATTAACCCTGGCGACATCGCTGTTTTGACGCGACGACATAATGAAATCGGCGCACTGCTTCCGTACTTCTTTAAAGCAGGCCTCACCGTACGCTACGAACGCCAAGACAATGCCCTCGACGAGCCGCCAATTACGGCGCTCGAATTGTTAGCACAAGTCGTGACCGCGCTCGCGCGTGGACATCATGATATCGCCAACAGCCTACTCCCAGAGTTGTTAGCGCACCCTGCTTGGAAAGTCACCCCCTCTGAACTTTGGCGATTAAGCAGTGATGCCTACGATGCCCGTAAGCGGTGGATGGATATCATGGAAACGTCACCGCGTTTTCTCCCTATTCATTCATGGCTTCTCGAACTCGCACAGGCGTCTCATACCGAGTCACTCGAAGTAATGCTTGACCGTATGATTGGTCGTGATAATGACGACGAAGATACCTTTAAGAGTCCGTTTTACACCTATTATTTTTCTGACATTGCGCTCGTTGCAAATCCCTCTCAGTACCTCGATTACCTGATAGCGCTACAAACCATTCGTTCTCATCTGCGTGAGTACAGTCAGAGCGAAACACCAACCCTTGAATCGTATGTTGGATTTGTCGCTCTGCATCGTCGACTAGGGACACGTATTTCTATTACACGCTACGTTGGAGAAGGGGAAGCAGCTGCCATCAATATTATGACTGCTCACAAATCAAAAGGACTTGAGTTTGAGTTGGTCTATATTCTTAACGCTACTGATTCCGTATGGGGAGAAAAGGTGCGTAATCGTAGTCGGACGATTGGCTACCCAGAAAACCTTCCGCTTGCCCCAGCGGGGAACTCTGCGGATGAACGACTTCGCCTCTTTTATGTTGCAATGACCCGTGCAAAAGCAACGCTCATCATGAGCTACAGTGTCCAAGACGATGGCGGACGTTCAACATTACTTGCAAGCTTTTTGTCCGAAAAGCCTACCTCGACTATCGATTCGGCGACAACCTTTGAACAGCGTGTCGAAGCTGCCGAACTGGCTTGGTTTGAACCGTTTGCACAGCCATCCCAAGAACTTGAGACATTATTACGCCCACAACTTGCGACCTATAAATTGAGCGCTACACACCTCAACCATTTCCTCGATGTCAGTCGTGGTGGACCGCGAAGTTTCCTTCTAGATAACTTGTTACACTTCCCAAGTGCGAAGCCTGCGGCTGCTGCCTATGGCTCAGCGATTCACGCGGCGCTGCAACAAGCACATCTTCACTTAGCTGCAAAAGGCGAGCGCAAACCTGTTGAGGATGTCTTGCATGATTTTGAACAAAACCTTGCTAAGGAACGCCTGAGCATTACCGATTTCCAGCAATATCTCCAAAAGGGAAGTGACCAGCTCACGGCGTACCTGGCTCATTATTATGACGACTTTACGCCAAGCCAAAAAGCCGAGCTAAACTTCAGCCATCAATCATCGTATGTCGATGAGGCACACTTAACCGGTATGCTTGACGTTGCAGACTGCGACCCGAAAGAAAAGACGATGGTTGTCACAGATTATAAAACCGGAAAACCAGTCACATCCCGTATCGCCCGCACTGATTATGAGAAAATTAAACTCCATAAATATAGTCAGCAATTGCTTTTCTATAAACTGTTAGTTGAGAATTCACGAGACTACAGTAATTATACGGTGACCGATGGCCGCTTAGCATTCATCGAGCCAACCTCATCAGGAGAAATTATCGTTGAAGAGGTAAGTTATGATAAAGAAGAGCTTAACCGTTTCCAAAGCTTAATAGGTAAGGTTTGGGAGCATATTATTGCCCTGAATCTCCCCGACATCAGCCATTATCCAGCGACGTATCAAGGGATGTTAGACTTCGAAGAAGACCTGTTGAATGACCGTATTTAGCTATTGACTATAAGCATATTAAAGTGGTATAATAGTATTTAGCACAGATCGAGGGCGTGAAACGAGTATATCAATCATGGTATTTTCATTTTACGCCCTCTCTGCTGCACATTAACAGAGATGGTGACTAAATGTCCTGCAGCACGCCCCTGCTTCAGGACAGGCCCCGCTCACATAACACATCGACGGTCTTCCCCCGGAACGTCAGATGTCGACTGGTCCGATACCGGTCTATGGAGCGGGGCCATCCCCCAATTTTTCCCAAACTGGGGGCTCTCTCGAACGCTACCCCCTAAACGCGACAATGATGTCCCCGTTTAGTATGTCTTCGAGAGAGTACCCCTTCCAACCCTGCTCACAGCACACGATTCGCCCTAAGGAGGTGATTAGATGCCCGCTAAGGACATCTCGGGTTCGAGCACCTACAAGACGAGTAGTTGCAAAGGATGCTGCCCGCACATGCCCCACAGGGGATTTGCGGGACCGCTCAACTGCAGCTCATGCAGCCTGAAGCTCTCCTCGTCTGGTGCTCCCACCAATCATCTGCCCGGCTGCGCCGCACGCCCGAGAGGTTGATGATGGGTGAATAGGGGATACCACCATCTCTGTTCACTCAACCTATATACAAATCATTGCATGTAGATTGAGTGTTTCCTAAATATGAGACAATAGAACAATGAGCAATTTTTGGCACGACCTCCCCAAACCTTTCTTTATTTTGGCCCCGATGGAGGCAGTTACTGACGTTGTTTTCCGTCATGTCGTTAACAAAGCTGGCGCACCAGACATCTACTTTACCGAATTTACAAACGCTGCAAGTTATTTCAGCGAAAAAGGCCGCCCAAGTACACGCGGTCGTTTAGCATTTACTCCAGACGAACAACCGATCGTCGCGCAGATCTGGGGCACCAACCCAGAGCACTTCTCCTTTATGGCAAAAGGCCTAAAGGAGCAAGGTTTTGCCGGTATCGACCTTAACATGGGATGCCCTGCTAAAGATGTCGTAAAGACCGGGGCAGGAAGTGGCCTTATTCGCACACCAGAGCTCGCCGCTGAGCTTATTGCTGCCGCAAAGGAATCTGGACTACCTGTCAGTGTGAAGACGCGCTTGGGCGATTTAAAAGTCGATGAATGGAAAGATTGGTTAACTCATATCCTCAACCAAGACGTCGTTAACCTAACGATTCATTTACGTACTCGAAAAGAAATGAGTAAGGTCGCTGCTCATTACGAACTTGTCAAAGAGATTGTCGCACTTCGTGATGAAATTGCTCCGCAAACACTCCTAACGATTAATGGCGATGTCCGTGATCGTGTACATGGCCTCGAACTCGTAAAAGAAACTGGCGTTGACGGCATTATGATTGGTCGTGGAATTTTCACCAATCCTTACGCATTCTCAAAAGAACCAGCCGCACACCCTAAGGAAGAGCTACTCGATCTGCTTCGTCTGCAACTTGACCTCCACGACCGCTATTCGGAAGAGTTAGGGCCACGTCCGTACGATCCCATTAAACGATTCTTTAAGATCTACGTTCGTGATTTTGATGGGGCTGCTGAATTACGCGATACATTAATGCATACAAAAAGCACCGATGAGGTGCGTAAGGTTTTAGAGACAGTATAGATTGAGGGCAGGGGCGGAGTGGACACGTTCACGACGCGCCACCCCACCTCCATTACGCCACATAGCGTTGCACCGCCAACTCGGCGATGGTGTTCATCAGCTGAGTCGTCAGGTACTTCGCCAGAATTGTTTCTTGTTGACGCAGTTCGAGCAGATTCTCGGCCGTGGCCAGCATCGCGCGAGGATAGATCGGTTTCCCGATCACCAGTTCTCGTTTGACGTGCCTGCTCGACTTCTGTATTCCTCTCAGGGCCATAGGGACCAAAGGCCGGCCCGAAGCCAGAGAGATACGAACAGCACCCGTCTTCCCCCGATGTACCGCAGTGTCTTTCAGGTACCGGGTACCTTCAGGGAACACCATGTCATTGAAGCCCTTGTTCAGGTCCTCAACAGCTGGAGTTACCGAGTCGGCCGCGCGCTCACTGTTACGCTCGACAGGGATCTGACCTGTCGCCGTCAGGAACTGGCCCACCACAGGGATCTTCCATAGCGAGCTTTTCGCCAGGAAGTGAAGCTCGTAGTCCTGAAGAAACGAAGGAATAATCATAGAATCCTTCAGCGTCTTATGTGGACCAGCAGCTAGGACAAACGGTTCATCCGGCAAATTCTCCAACCCAATGACGTTCGTCGGGTAGAAGAACCTGATCGGAGCACCGAATATTTTGCGACGAAACAGTTCGTTTGCGTTCATGTCACCTCAATCTATACTGAAAAGAGCGTCACGAATCTCGTGAAGCTCTTTTGATAGTACGCTCAGCATATTACGAAGGCAAACATAGGCGCCTTAAGTAATTACGCAGCTGAAAGGAGAAGAATAGGAGTCTTGTCGCTCGGTAGGCGATTCGCAACAGCCATGTGTTTTGCAATTTCGGCAATAATCGCTTGAGTATATCCCTCTTTACCACGCTGACCAGCAAGGGCTTCAGCAATCTGCTTTGATGCCTTCAAGTTCCAGACGAATGCGTCGTCAATACCCACTGTTTTATCACCAATAATAATTGTTAGTGTGCTCTCACGGTGCCCATGATAATCATGGTCTTCGTGGTCAACGACAAGATCCTCGACAGCCTTAGGGTTCTCAGCGTGTACACCATCAACGTAGGCTTGGCCGCTCCACCCAGCTTCTTCAAGAAGATCAGCTGTCTGTCCTGCATTTACCCGAACGAGTTCAGCAAGGTCTGGATCATAGTGTGTATCTAAGTATGCTTTGACTTGGGGAATTTCCATGAATGCTTTAGTAGCACCAAGAATAGCGGGATTTTCATTGATTGCGCGTTGATCGACAATTTCACCGTTCGCACCACCACATCCGCCCAAGTGTGCTGAACGTTCAAATCCTGTCGTTTTTTCAACAAATTCATCAATAACATGTATTTTATTACCTAGTGAAGACCCTGCTTTAAAAGTATCGATGACAGAAGCGCCACTATTCAGTGCAACACCTAAATTAGAAGCAGACCCTCCAACTCGACGTAGGCGAAGTGCTGCAGATGAACCGTCAGCATTCTTTTCCGTATGACGACCATCGATACACGCAAGCGCCGTAAGGTCTTCTGGATCAACTAGTTGTTCGAGCATCTCTTCTACTTCTTGTTGAATTTCAGCCGCTTCAGCATTGGCGTAAACCGAAGGAATGCCATTCGGGTCACCGAGCCCTAAATCACCAAGTCGTGCGATAAAAGTTCCTGTATATTCGGCCGTTTTCTCTTTTTCTTGCATTCGTTCATCCATATTCACAATAGTTTCTTTTATTTTATAATCAGGTTTTATTCTACTCCTTGAGAGTGAAATATTGAACACGCTATATATAACGTTCAAGAACCCTATTGTACGCTATGGGTAAACTCTTTATACTAAAAGTAATGGCAGAAGGTATACATGATCCTCCGCTCCCTAAGGTCAATCAAGATGACATTGACCACGCTGAATTAATTTCACTCCTTGGCCCCTCGCTTCAAGAACAATGGCAAGATTTTGCAAGGCAAGAACCAACCCTCGCTCGCGACGTACTCACTCGAGCACACCTATTATTTCCTACTGAGCAGGTGAGTAGGGTAGAGGCAAGACAAGCTGTCGCAAACTACACGGTATTTATGGCGAAAGTGTTTGGCTTTACTGCGCTCCGACACCCCGAAGACTTTAGCGACGATGTCGTCGATGCAAATCAGCCACCCGAAGTCGTACCTGGTGACGGTCAATAAGCTGATGAGCACGGTCAAGATCAACCTGATCTTTTGCTTCATCACGAAGCTTCAAGGCACGCTCTAGAGCGGCTCGCGATTCGGCTTCAACAATATCTTCACCGTGATCAGCTTCGTCGACAAGCACTCGAATTGCTTTTTGGTTAATCTCGAGCACGCCTCCACTAATGGCAAAGTATTCAAGCTGCTCATCACGATCGTCTTTTTTGTGACGGACCGCAAGCGCACCTGGCACCGCAAGTGTTACCAGGGGTTCATGACCTGGGAAGACAGCAATTTCTCCCGCTGAAGTTGGTGCAATCAGTTCGTAGATGTCCTGATCGACGCGCACTCCTTGGAGGGTAATAAGCTGCAAGTGCATAGACTAAGCCTTCTTTGTATCTTTCTTAACTTTTCCAGCCAATGTACCGTCAACCATGTAGAACCAGTCCTCAGGTTGGTGGTCATACTTACCAGCAAGAATGTCAGCAGTATCGCGAATCGTATCTTCGAGCTTTACGTAGGTACCTGGGTTACCGGTAAACTTCTCAGCAACATGGAATGGTTGTGAGAGATATCGCTGGATGCGACGGGCACGAGCAACGGTCTGCTTTTGTTCGTCAGAAAGTTCTTCCATACCAAGAATCGCAATGATGTCTTGGAGTTCTTTGTATTGCTGTAAAATACGTTGGACTTCACGAGCAACACGGTAATGCTCAACACCAACAACTTCAGGGTCAAGACTGGTTGAGGTTGAAGCGAGCACGTCGACAGCAGGGTAAATACCGATTTCAGTCAGTGCACGATTCATCACAATTGTTGCATCAAGGTGGGCAAAGGTAGTCGCAGGTGCTGGGTCAGTAAAGTCGTCAGCAGGAACGTAAACGGCCTGAACTGAAGTAATAGAACCCTTCTTTGTTGAAGTAATCCGTTCCTGAAGACCACCCATTTCCTCTTGGAGGTTTGGCTGGTAACCTACTGCAGATGGGAGGCGTCCAAGTAGTGCTGAAACCTCGGCACCGGCCTGAGTAAAGCGGAAGATGTTATCGATGAAGAGGAGGACGTCCTTTCCTTCATCACGGAAAGCCTCAGCCATTGCAAGACCAGATAGGGCGACACGAAGACGCGCTCCAGGTGGTTCGTTCATCTGACCAAAGACAAGGCTTGTCTTTGCGAGTACGCCGGCTTCTTCCATCTCGTAGTAGAGGTCATTACCTTCACGAGTACGTTCACCGACACCAGCGAAAACTGAATTACCACTGTGGTATTTTGCAATGTTGTTAATCAGCTCGGTGATAAGAACGGTCTTACCGACACCCGCACCAGCGAAGAGTCCGGCTTTTCCACCCTTAGAAAGAGGGGCAATAAGGTCAACAACTTTAATACCTGTTTCGAGAATTTCAGTCTTATTTGACTGCTCAGAAAGCGGGGGAGCGGCGCGGTGGATAGGGGCAACCTTTCCCTTTGGCGCAGGCTTACCGTCGATTGGATCACCGACAACGTTAAACATACGTCCTTGAGTTTCCTCACCAACCGGTACGCTGATTGGTGCACCAGTTGCAATGACTTCGTCACCACGACGAAGGCCGTCAGTGCTCGAAAGCGCAATAGTACGAACTGATCGCTCATCAAGGTGCTGGGCAACCTCAAGAACTACCTTACCGTTCGCTGTTTTTAGTTCAAGTGCGTCGTAGATCGCTGGCAATTCGCCATCAAACTCAACATCAATTACGACTCCGACAATTTGTACTACTTTTCCTGTATTATTCGCCATCATATTCTCCTTAATCGCTTAATGCCGCAACGCCGCCGCTAATTTCAGCCAACTCTTGGGTAATTGCTGCCTGGCGTGCTTTGTTCATCTCTAATGTTAAATCTTCTACCAAATCCGATGCGTTATCGGTCGCATTCTTCATGGCCATCATTCGCATACTGTGTTCGCTTGCACGAGCATCCAGTAGTGCTTGATAGATCTGCGCACCGACAAGTCGATACACAATTCCGTCAACCACTTCTTCGGTACTTGGCTCGTACAGTACGTCCTGTGCCACGTCTGTTTCCGCTGCAGGTTCAAACCCAGCAGGAAGAACCCGAAAGGTTTTTGCTTGCTGATTAACACTGTTAACAAAATCAGTGTAGATAATATCGACAGCGTCGACGGTTTCATTCATAAACAAGCTTCGAGCACTATCAAGGATAGCGCGAAGCTCACTACCATCAGGTCGATCGGGAAGTTCTTCGTAAGATCCAAGAACTTCGGTGTCTTTAATTCGAGAAACGAACTGTGCCGCCTTACGCCCCACCGTAATGGTAGTATTCTTAATACCCGCAGCATCATCAGCCTTTAACTCATTCGCGTAGACACGAACGATGTTGCTGTTATAAGCACCTGCGAGTCCCTTATCAGAAGCAATCACAATCAACAAACGGGTTTTGATCGGGCGACTAATAAACGGCGCACGATTCTTCACCGAAATATGCGTTGAGAGCGCAGTCAAAAGTTCACGCGCAGCAAGCGTATAGGGAGCAGAAGCCTTCGTCGCTTCTTGCGCCTTACGCATTTTACTGGCTGCTACCAATTGCATCGCCTTTGTAATCTGGCGAGTGCTCTTGACGGAGCGAATACGTGACTTTAATGCCTGAGTTGATGCCATTGTTAGCCTTCAAATCCCTTCGCAACAGATTTAGTGACTTTTTCAACAAGTGCACGCATGTCATCAGACGGCTTTGCACCCTTGTCGAGTTCTTGCATGTCCTTTTTGTGATCAGCCCACAGTTTTGTCAGAAGCGCGCTTTGTGCATCTTTAATTTGGTTCGAAGGAACCTTATCAAAGGCACCCTGAGTCACCGCTAAGATACTCACTGCTTGCTGCCAGACGCTTAATGGTTGGTACTGAGGCTGCTTCAAAAGCTCTGTTAATCGTTGTCCACGATCAATTTGCTGCTTGGTTGCTTCATCAAGGTCACTACCAAACTGTGCAAAGCTGGCAAGTTCACGGAACTGTGACAAACCGAGCTTTAGGTTTCCACTGACGGCCTTTACCGCACCAGTTTGCGCAGCACCACCAACACGAGAGACGGAAAGTCCTGCTGAAATTGCCGGACGAATACCTTGGTAGAACAAGTCTGTTTCAAGGAAGATCTGCCCATCGGTAATCGAGATAACATTAGTTGGAATGTAGGCACTAATATCACCAGCTTGAGTTTCAATAATAGGAAGTGCAGTGAGCGAACCGCCACCGAGTTCGTCTGAAAGTTTCGCTGATCGCTCGAGCAAACGTGAGTGAAGGTAAAAAACGTCACCCGGGTACGCTTCACGTCCTGGTGGGCGACGAAGGAGAAGTGACATCTGACGATACGCAACTGCGTGCTTTGTAAGATCATCGTAAATCATCAATGCGTGCCCGCTATTATCGCGGAAGTATTCACCCATAGCAGTTGCAGCGTATGGGGCAAGGTAGAGAAGTGACGCTGGGTCAGCAGGGCTTGTTGCCACAACGATGGTTTGATCCATAACGCCTTCTTGTTTCAAACGTTCAACAAGACGAGCAACCTTTGAAAGCTTCTGTCCGATCGCAACATAGACGTTCACGACACCGGTCTTTTGCTTTGCTTGGTTGATCATTGTATCGATAGTCAATGCAGTTTTACCTGTCTGACGGTCACCAATGATCAACTCACGCTGACCACGACCGATAGGGAACATTGCATCAATCGCAACAATACCTGTCATCAATGGTTCATGGACTGACTTACGGCCCATTACGCCGATCGCTTCACGCTCAACAACACCAAATTCTTTTGTCTTAATCTCTGGACCGCCATCAAGTGGGCGACCAAGTGGGTCAACAACCCGACCAAGCAGCTCAGGGCCAACAGGAACAGTTAAGACAGTTCCCTTAAGACGAACGGTTTGACCCGCCTTTACCTTTGAGTCTTCACCAAGCAGCACCGCACCAATCTCATCTTCAAGAAGGTTAAGGGCAAATGCCTCAACGACACCATCAGGAGTATCGATTAAGACGACTTCGTTGTAGCCAGCTTTTCGAAGGCCATGAATCCATGCAACACCGTCACCAACACGAAGGACCACACCAACTTCTTCAAGGTTACCAGTCGTCTCAAGGCCTTCAATAGCTTGTCGTAGATCTTTTGATAGTTCTGTAATCGATAGTTCGCTCATAATAATTCCTTCTATGCTTTCTTGAATTCGGTCTTTAATGTGGTCAGTTGGTGATGGACGGTGTGGTCAATTTCGTGACCAGGAAACTCAACCTTATAGCCACCAAGGACGGCCGGGTTAATAACTTCTTCAAGAGTAATCGTCTTTGCCTTGGTTTGCTGAAGCAGCACTGCTTCGATTGCCTTCTTAGTATCTTCGGAAAGCGCAAATGCAGTCGTCACTGTGCCGTTGATCGCTCCTGCATCAGCAAGTGCGGTCTGAATATCTCGAACGATAATATTAAGTTCTTTCGTTCGACGAGATTCGACAAGGTAACCAGCAAGTTGCTGAATTGCAACTTTTGAATCACCAGCTTGCAACTGCGAAACGATATACGTCGCAATTGCTCGTCGTGAAAGCTTCTGCGCCACTACGCAGATTCCTTCACTGCACGAGCAATCTCTTTTTGGTCAATTGCAGCAGTCAAATCTTTACTTACTACTTTTTCAGTCGCAAGCGCGACAAGATCAAGTGTATCGTTATACAACGTCTTGCGAGCTGCAGCAATATCCTTTTCAACCTGTTCATGCGCTTCACTAACAATATGTTCAGCAGATTTCTTTGCTTTCGTCTCACTGTTAGCAACAATCTCAGCAGACTCAAGCTTTGCTGTTCCCACAATCTCAGCTGCTTCTTTACGTGCTTCGGCTAATAGGGCAGCTACTTGTTCTTTGTTGTCTGCGGCAGCTTTCTTTGCTTCGGTTGCCGCTTTCGCTGCTTCTTCGATGTTCGCCTGACGCTCATCAACAGATTTCATTAACCAAGGGTAGACGAACTTGCCTAGTAGGAAAACAAGAATCAAAAAAGCGATGACCTGCAAAATCAGCAAACGCCAATCAACACCTAACGTTGAAAATAGATCAGCGTTGGCTTCGGCAGTTTCAGCAAATTGGCGTGTAAATAGCATGCGTTCTTTTATTCTTTCTTATTAAATAGATCGGGCGATGATGGCAACAATGATACCAATGATCGCAAGTGAGTCTGCGAAGACAATTGCGGTAATCATCAAAGTACGAATGTCGCTTAGTTTTTCTGGGTTACGTCCAAAGGCGTTGAGGGCAGCTGCTCCGATAAAACCGATACCTAGTGCGGCACCGACGGCAGGTAAACCGAATGTCAATCCAAATGCTAATGCGTCCATATTATTATTTCTCCTTATTTCTTCTCTAAATTATATATCATCTTATGCATCATTCCGTAGCGACGGCCTTTTTCGGGCGTTTACGGACAGCAGGTGAATGATCGTCAGCGGGGCCGTGATGTGCGACGGCGAGCGCGGTAAAGATAAGCGTCAAGACAAAGAAGACGTAGGCTTGGATGAATCCGATAAACAATTCGAAGGCCATAAAGAACGGCAAAACAACAGAGGCAAAGTAACTTGTGAGGAAGGCGATCACTACAAGGAGCACTTCACCCGCAAAGGCATTTCCGAATAAACGAAGCGACAATGCCACGCCACGAGAAAACTCACCGATCAACTCAAGAATACCTTCAAAAGCCCCGATTGGGTCTTTGAACGGATTACGTAAATATCGTCCTGCATTTTGGAATGTACCAAGATAACGAATTGCGTAAATCTGTACCGTCACAATAGTAATTAAGGCAAGCGCGAGCGTGAAGTTTAAATCAGCAGTCAAACTTCGGAACACTGGGGTCCCATCTAAACGGATTGAGTCCATTCCTGGCAATACACTAAACCAGTAGTTAAAAAGAACAACGAAGAAAATCGTTACTGCAAGAGGAGTAATTTTTCGAGCAACCTTTTTATCAGGAATGACGTCTGCAATAGACTTAAGAAGCCCTTCAAATACCCATTGTACAAGTCCGACAAAGCGGTTGTACTTGCCGTTTTTAACACGACTCGCAACATAGACTAAGACCGCCACAACAATAAGACTGGCGATAACACCAGTTAATAGTGCGTTGGTAACAGGAAACCCAAATACCGTAAACAGCGTTTCAGCACCGATCGATATATGGAGTTCACTTGCGGCAAAATACATGTGGGTTATTTCCTTAGACTAATAAGTTGTTGAGCAATCAGAAAGAAGCTCAGTCCCGCGCCAACGATGAGACAAACGATAAGTCCAACTGGGGCAAGCCCAAACCATTTATCTATACCAATCCCGATAAGGGTACCACCAATGGTGGGCAAAAATGCTCGCCAGGTGGTATCAAGTGCCGTTACGACAAGTATCATCGGTGCAGAAAGGGGACGGCGATCCGTCTGGCTTTTCTTGGGAAGTCGAGGCGACGCTGACATACCAGACTATTATAGTGAATAATTGACAGTTTGGCTAGATGTAATCATATAACTAGGGAGCAAGCACGGGACCTTGAGAAATCGAAGCGTTCGCCGTACCTCTCCATGCCCAACCTGGCGATGAGCCATCCGCGTAAGGGTACAGAGTCGAACCTGGCGTCACCATGATTGCATCGATGTCGAATACCGTTCCCGCTGGCACTCCATCCACAACCCCGGTTCTCAGGATGATATCATCGGTGCCAGGAGGGGCTGGTGGAGTAAGTACAGAGAAGCGACGCCATGCTCCACCTGGATTTGCATTTGTAGCACTAAATTCAGTCTGTCCACTCACAGGTATATATCCCGACCTTCCGTAAAAAAGGGCCGTAATAGTTGAAGAGACGGATGAACGGATATATCCAGATATCCTGTAGGTTCGGCCAGCTTCAACATTAGGTACGGTCTGGGAAATATATACATCCGTAGGGGTAGAGCTTGCCGTTGCTCGTATAAAATAAGAGCCACTAAATGCAGAGCCCGAGGTACGAGTAGCACTGCTCAAGCCAGAAGCGTATGACGCCCCTGCCGTCTCAAAGGAAGGGTTAGGTACAAAGTTTGTCGTCCCTTGATTTGAACAGTTACAGTCATTCGTGTCGGGACTAGGTCGATATTCTCGTTGGTAAGATTGAAGTGTCTGGACTGTCGAATAGGTACTTTTTGTTGAGTACCAGCCGGAATACGTGTTATCTATAACTACATTATCTGTCATATTTCGAGCAGAATAGATGAACATAGAAGGGTTATTTGCCGTTCCGTCATTATACAACTCAAGACCTATTGTATGTATACCCGCACCCATATTAAATGTGGTTGTTATGACATTTCTCGATGCACCCGCCGCAGAGGCCTTACTCAACCTTAGGACGCCATCAACATACAACTTACAGGCGTCATCACAGGCAAGAGAAATTTTCACTGATTTCGTTGAGCTAAAGTTCCACGCAGGTTGGTCTCTTACTCTATGGTAGTTATACTGGTTAGGCGCATACGTGTAGTCCTGCGCATCATCTTGTTCATATGGGTCGGTACCTGTCCACCCTGCCTCGCCATTCCCATAATAGGCAAAAGGATCATTTGCTATTGTGTCCCAGTTGATAGGCCCGGGTGCCCAAGGTGCACCAGAAGAATTTTGAAAACCGCGGAACCTATCAGCATTCCAGGCTGAGTCAGAAAAGTAGTATGAGCTACTTGTAAAGCCCACAAGGTTTCCGCTTGCGACACGCCACGAAATATCAGAAACGACAATCTCCTGAGTGGTTCCTTGCTTCTTTAAAGAGAAAAGGAGGGCAGTTGGGTTTGATGCTGTCCCTTCATTAACAACTTTTGCTTGAACTGTATGGCACCCCGGTTCAAGTGTAACGTTTGCTGTTCCAAGTGCACTTGAACCAGTCGTATCGAATTGCCCATAGGTAGTTGTGTCGATAACAAGGCGGCCATCAATATAAAGCATCACCCGATCGTCCGCCTGTGCCTGAACGGTATAGGTGGCTGCTTCAGTTAAGTTAAAATCTTTACGGAAAAAGGTAGGACCTGGCATACCATTAGCACTCGAAGTGACGCCAAGCGGAACAGCACCAGAAGGAGAAACAAACGAGAGCGCCGATGTAACCCGAGAGGCGTTACTCCAGCCTAAGGCGCTCGTTGCTGCACCCGAACAAAGAGCAGGCACCGCAACGGACTGCACGAGTTGTTGGTTATAGGTTCGCCATTCAGTGTTTGTTGTCGAACGAACAAGCTGCGTATAGCCAGTGAGAGGGATGGCTTCAGCCTTCCCCGAAGTATTGAGAGTAGGTCTCGGTACCTTAAACCCACTGCGAACATTTCCGTTCACCGCTACCCAACAACGATCATCAGTACTTGGACAGGTCAAACCAGATCGAGGATTGCCGTTACAATCAGTTCCTGGTGTCAGTGGCTGCGAGCCGTCTCCTGCGGGATCCCAAGTTGGCACATTATTATTTAGCTGAAGACACGCCTCAGCGTAGGCAACACCAGCTTCACCGGCGATCTGTGCGAGTTGAGTATAGTATTGAGTCTTAAGGCTATTACGAGAAGAGGTGGTTGCCGTAACCGATACGGCCAATATCGTCAGTAGAATAACTGACGCGATCAAGACGGTAGGAAGTGCAAACCCCCGATGTTTCCGTACAGATACCAATAAACCCATAATTACTTGCGCATTCCTCGTTGTTTGTTTTAATTGTAGCATAAGCAAATTTAGCTTGTACTGTATTTACGAACGAAGTAGAATACTGTACAATGTATAGTAAATAAAGAGAGGATTCTACTATGAGCGCCGCTACTCCACAAATTACGATTTACCGCACAAGCTGGTGTGCATTTTGCCACACCGAAATGCAATGGCTCGACAAGCTCGGTATCCCTTATGTCGCCAAGGATATTGAGGCCGATGCTGAAGCTAACGATGAGCTCATGAAGAAAATCAACGGTGATTTCCGTGGTGTTCCTGTCACTGATATTGCCGGCGATATCGTTCTCGGCTTTGACCGACCAAAGATCCAAGATGCCATTAAGGCACACGGCATCCAGCCCGTCGCCGCTTAGTCTTTCACTCTTTCCTTGCTATACTAGATATATGCCAAGGGACGGTGAATATCCACACAACGTCACCCCTCTTGATAAAGAGGGGCTTGTTGTTCGCCGCCTTCAACACAGCGAATCTCTTTCTCGCGGCGATCATGATCTTATTGATCCCAACACACTCGGCGACACAGACTTCGCCCATCATCGTCTGACGAAGTGGGGGCATCCCATTTCGATAGGGCACGTGACGTCTGTTATTAATAATGAAGTGAGTCGCTCAAGAGTCTCTTATATTAATAAGTCTTTAATAGCTCCGAGCCTCGTACGACTTAATTCACTTTTAACAGACCCTCGATATGAAGATCTGTCTATACCAGATGACCCTCATGAGCAAAACTTTATCGAGGCATTTCTCCGCGTCAAATCAGAAGAGCAGGCGACGGCACTCCAAGCCGTTCAGCGGCTTCATCAGGTGAGTATCTCGAGTGAACTTTCCGATGCTGGACCCAACCCACATGTAAAAGATATTGTCCTTGCGATCCTGTATCCTCCAGAGCCCCCTAAGAAACCTTTTTTAAGAGGACTTCCAGGATTTAAGCGCCCACCGGCTTCGTAATTCACACAGAGAGAAGGCTAGGGTATACTACAACAGATGACTCAGCCAACACTTATTATGATTCACGGTTTTAGAGGGACCCACCATGGGCTCCAGCTTATTGCCGACCATTTAAAAAATCTTCCGATACTTATTCCTGACCTACCGGGGTTTGCCGAAGGTGATCACCTTGACCACTACGACCTCGACGCGTACGTGCAATGGCTTCACAAATATATCACTGCACAAAACCTGACGGAATCTCCGTATCTGCTTGGTCACTCGTTTGGCAGTATCGTGAGCGCTGCGTATGCCGCTCGTTACCCAAAGACTATTAAGAAACTCATCCTTGTTAATCCGATTGGCGCACCGGCTCTAGAGGGACCACGCGGTGCGCTCAGCAAAATTGCCGTCGCGTACTATTGGCTCGGAAAGAAGCTACCAACAAAAGCGGGCCAGGTCTGGCTCGCGTCAAAAGTAAGCACCGATGTCATGAGTGCCGTTATGACAAAGACTAAAGATAAAAAAGAGCGACAATGGATTCGCCAACAACACCTGCAATACTTCAGCCTCTTTCACAGCCCATCGTCTGTCTACGATGGCTTCCTAACTTCTGTGAGTAATAGTGTTCGCGACGTAGCAAAGGAAATTAAGACACCAACCTTATTAATTGTTGGTGAACTTGATGATATTACTCCACTCGATAAGCAAAAACTGTTACAAAAAGATTTTCCAGATGCAACGCTTGTCGTTATCGAAGGCGTGGGACACTTAACCCACTACGAAACACCTGATCAGATTGCTGATGTAGTTCAGGCGTTTATTAAGTCAGTATAAATCTGTTCGAAACGCGCCAGTGTTGTTTGTAGGTCATGAGTTTGTGCGATCGCAAGACTTTCTGCAGCAAATCTTTTTTGCATTTCATCATCGTTTAAGATACGAGTGAGAGATTCGGCAATTTGTTCGAAATCGTCTTGACGACAAAGGAAGCCATTGCGTCCATCTTGGCACAGTTCTTTCAGTGCTCCTGCGTCAATCGCCACGATCGGCTGGCCACTCGCCATCGCTTCAAGGGTAGCGATACTCTGCAATTCAGCGGGTGACGGCATACAAAATACCGATCCAACCTTATGTAAATCAACGAGATCCTCATCGCTTACTTTACCGGTAAACGTTACCTTATCTTGGAGGTCAAACTCCTTCACTAGTGAACGAAGATTGCTCGCGTCGGTTCCGTCACCAACAATTAACATATGTACGTCGGGGCGAGACTCGTGAATCAAACGAAATGCGCGTACTAGCACATGAAGATGTTTTTCTGCATCTAAACGACCAATATACGTAACGATTGGTGCATCGGTTGGAAGACCAAATTTTTCATACAAACTTGCTGGTGCTTTTGATGGAGTAAAGCGTCCCAAATCAATACCATTCGAGACCGCTGCCATTGGAACTTCGATCTTATCACTCGCTCCGAACATATCAATAGCTGCTTGAGTAGGGAGGGTGACGAAGTCTGCTTTAGAGTGGAATCGAGCACCATAGGCCTTCAAGATGTAGTTAATCGGACGAGAGACGGGTGCGAGCACCTTCAGGTTGTCCATGAGGTTTTCTGGCATCGCATGGTTAGTACTGACGATCGGAATACCGTACTTGTTGCCATACTTCATTGCTGCCATACCGATCCACATTACCATCTGAATATGAATGACGTCGGGATCAAAATCACTGATGATCTTTTTTACTTCACGAGTTGGGTTCGGTGAGATACGAAAGTTTTGGTAAAACGGAAAGGGAACCGAGGCGGTTCTAAAAATTGCATGATTTCCATCTACTTCTTTATACCGCTTACCGGTTTGACTTGGGGCAATCACCAGCACTTCGTGACCGCGCGACGCTAAACCGCGGGCTAGATTTCGACTAAAGGTGGCGACTCCGTTAATGGTCGGGTAGTGGAGGTCCGACGCGATGAGTATTTTCATATGATTTTCATTATATCATGACAGTTAGCACCTCAAGCCGTCATGCTACAATGAAGCCAATGAAATTGTTTTTTGATGCCCGCTATATTCGTACCGATTTCCATGATGGCATTAGTCGTTATTCAACCGAATTGGGCACAGCACTCTCAAAAATCACTAAGGTCACTTTCTTAATTCACGATCCTGCTCAAACGCGCTTTCTTCCTAAAAAAGCCCAGACTATTCTCATTCATGCTCCAACTTCACCAAAAGAGCCTTTTACCGCTCAATTCCTCAATCGCTACACACCAGATATTGTTATTTCACCGATGCAAACCATGGGTTCGGTCGGACGAAACTACAAGCTTATATTGACCTCTCATGACATGATTTACTACCGTCACAATTTACCGCCACAGAATCTTAATGCTGTCATTCGCCTCGGATGGCGCCTGTATCATACGACTTATATTCCCGAGCGACTTGCTTTGAATAGTGCCGATATTGTTGCAACTGTCAGTGAAACCGTGAAGAAAGAATTCCAAGAAGCACGCCTCACAAAACGTCCGATCATCGTTATCCCGAACGCCCCTCAACGTTTTAAGACCCACACCGTCAAACATGAGAAAGTTATTAAGAATATCGTTTATATGGGGTCATTTATGCCCTATAAAAATGCCGAAACCTTAATTAAGGCAATGCAATGGCTCCCTGATCGTACACTTCACTTACTGAGCCGTATTTCGCCAAAACGTCGTGCCGAGCTTCAAGCGCTCATCCCAAAGAACGCCGATGTTCGCTTTTACGGAGGCGTTTCTGACGACGAGTACGAAGCGCTGCTTGCTAATAACGCGCTGCTTGCGACGGCTAGTTTTGATGAAGGCTATGGACTTCCGATTGCAGAAGCACTTGCTATGGGCGTCCCTGCAGTCGTCAGCGACATTCCGATCTTTCATGAAGTTGCTGCTGATGGGGCACTCTATTTTGACCCAACAAAGCCTCGTAAAGCAGCGGAACAGATTAAAGCACTTGATAATGTTGCCATCCGTGATCAGGTCATTATTAACGGGAAGCAGCACATCGCGAGCTTCACCTGGAAAACCTCTGCTCGCGAACTACTGAACGCTGCTAAATCCCTTCTGTAATCTGTTATAATAGCGAGATTATGGCTGGCACGAAGAAGAAGCGACAAAGTACCGGGGCGATCCTGAATCGCCGTGCTTCGTATGACTATCAGCTTGAAGAAGATCTTACTACCGGCATCGTTTTAACCGGACCAGAAACACGCGCAGCCAGGGATGGACGAGTTCAGCTAAAGGGATCCTTTGTTACTATTCGTAATGATGAGCTATGGCTCAACAATGCCGGTTTTAGCCTTAAGTTGAATTCAAAAGGTGAAGGAGAGACAAGCGTCGACACCACTGCACGGAAGCTGCTCGCTCACCGTAAACAAATTGACGAACTCGCCGATCGAAAACAGGCGGGCCTCAGCATTATCCCACTTCGACTTTTAACTCGTGGCCGTCACATCAAGTTAGTCATCGCACTTGGTAAAGGTAAGAAAAACTACGACAAACGTCAAACTATCAAGTTACGCGATCAAGAACGCGACGCAAAGGTCAAACTCTAGGACGGTAAGCCTTCTTATGATCCGAGATGATAAAATAGGAACATGAAACTTTATTCCTGGAACGTCAACGGTATTCGCGCCGTCCTCAACAAGGGCACTTTTCAAACCTTTATAGAAAAGGAACAACCAGACGTCCTCTGTCTTCAAGAGACAAAAGCTAAGCAGGACCAAGTCGAAATCGACCTTCCCGGCTATCATGAATATTGGAATAGCGCAGACAAAGCCGGCTACAGCGGAACGGCAATCTTCTCAAAAACAAAACCACTTAAGGTGATTAATGGATTTACTGACGATATCGCTAAGAAATACGGATTAGCAGGCGATAGCTATGGCGACCCAACCAAAGAAGGTCGTGTCATTTCGGCAGAATTTGATGATTTCTGGGTTGTTACCGTGTACACGCCAAATGCAAAAGGGGATCTCTCACGTCTTGAGCTCCGACACAAACAATGGGACCCCGCCTTTCTCGAACACATTAAATCACTGGAGCAAAGTAAGCCCGTACTTTTTAGTGGCGACCTTAACGTTGCCCATAACGAAATTGACCTTGCTAATCCAAAGCCAAATATCGGCAAACACGGCTTTACAGATGAAGAACGCGAAGGCTTTGATAACTTTGAAAAAGCTGGCCTTTTCGATACTTTCCGAACACTTCATCCAGATCAAGAAGCGGCCTTTACCTGGTGGACCCACTGGGCGAATGCCCGTGCTCGTAATGTTGGGTGGCGGATCGATTACTGGGTAGCGAGTGACTCGCTCAAAGACCGTATCAAAAACGCGCAAATTCACCCTGACATTCTTGGATCCGACCACTGTCCGGTCAGTATCGAAGTAGAGGTGTGATGAATACAAAAACCCTGTCGCTTCTTTTTTTAAAACGTGACGAGTCGATTCTGTTAGCGATGAAGAAACGTGGATTCGGTAAGGGTCGTTGGAATGGCGTAGGCGGAAAAGTTGAAGATGGCGAAACAATCGAAGCGGCAATGATTCGCGAAACACAGGAAGAAATTGGTGTTACCCCAACTGCTTATCGCCAAGTAGGTGACATTCGCTTTGATGAATTTTTCAAGAACGAACCGACCTTAATGCACGTCCACGTCTTTATTGCGACGGAATGGACAGGTGAGCCTACTGAGACGGAAGAGATGGCGCCACAATGGTTTGCTATTGATGATATTCCTTATGCCCAGATGTGGTCTGATGACATTTATTGGCTCCCACAAATTCTCGATGGTAAAAATATTACAGCCGACTTTAAACTCAACGAACATGACGTCATTCTTTCGCATGACGTGAAAGAAGTAGCGTAATGGACCTATCCTACTGGAAAAAACAGATTCCAGGCACCGCGTTATTCCCCGATACAGAGTGGAGTAAACCCGAGCAGCGCGCCCAAGCAGGTCGTCTAGGGATCATCGGTGGGAATAGCCTTGGCTTTGCCGGAGTCGCAGAAGCCTACGGAATTGCTCAGAACAGTGGAGTGGGCGAGGCGCGAGTATTACTCCCGGATGCACTGCGAACGACAATTCCAAAAACAATTACCGATACGCTATTCGCTCCCACTAATCCATCAGGGAGCCTCAGCCAAGACGCAATTGAACAAATGAATACACTAGGGCAATGGGCTCAATCAATCTTATTAGTTGGTGATGCTGGTCGAAGCAGCGAAACCGCAATAGTGTACGAACAATTCATCGCAAAGTACCAAGGGCAACTCGTGGTCACCCGTGATGCTATCGACTTAGTCAAAAATAGCTCCCAACTTTTAGTAGAGCGTCCACAAACTGTTCTTGTTGCTTCATTTGCTCAGTTACAAAAAATCTTTCAAGCTGTCTATTATCCAAAGGTTCTGACATTTAGTATGCAACTCACCAACTTAGTCGAAGCGCTTCATAAGTTTACGATTACGTATCCTTCAACAATCGTCGTGCTTCATCAGGACACCCTCCTTATAGCTCACGATGGTGATGTCGTCACGTCCCCCTGGGGGAACCCTATGGCAATTTGGCGAGGAAGCGTCGCTGCAAAAGCGGCTTGCTATTGGCTATGGAGCCCCGCTAAACCTATCGCTGCTATCGCTACATCACTCATATAAAAAAGACACCAAAGTGTCTTTTTCTATAATTCAACATGGTGGGCGAGGAGGGACTTGAACCCTCACTCCCTTGCGAGAACCAGATTTTGAGTCTAGCGCGTCTACCGATTCCGCCACTCGCCCATGTACTTATTGTAACGCGCATCGCGTCTACGAATAACGTACCCGCTCACTCGCTCAGATAACGTTACCTGTCGCTGATTACGAATGTATTGTACAATAGAATCCAGTAGGAATAAAGATATGAACCCTGATACTCGTAGTCCCGGTGGAGACTTGCCAGCCCAGCCTTTAGCTGGTGGCACTCCCACGCCACCCACCAATCAACCTCAAGAGACGCAACGAGATGCTGCGGCTAATGTTATTCGTGGCAAAATAGATGCTCTTTATGGTGGCGCTCCTGCGACAGAAAATCCCGTTGTCGAGCCGGAAAGTCCGTATCATCGAACGCATATTGCTCATCCGTTGCCTGAAGCCGACCAGTGGAAGCAGTACCACTCTGCGTGGCAGCAATACTATCAGAAATACTATGAACAGTATTACAATCAGCAGCAAGCACCTGCGCAGCATTACTTTTCAGCGTCTTCAACTCCAGAACCTGAACCATCTCCAGTAATAGACGAAACGCTCGACAAAGACGAGGCACTCTATGAGCTTCGCCAAAAACTACTCGGTCGGGTAAAGAAGTCAGCTGGTAAAATCCGTAGAAGTCGTCATTTTATTCCCATCGTTGCTGCATTGGCAGTTGTCTTTATTTTCGTGTTCCTCCAATATAACCGTGTATTTATCGCAACCGTTGAGGCATATGTCTCACCAGGAAGCATGAATGCTCAGAACATCGTTATCGACCCAACCGCCGATGCGGTCGTTGGACCCGAATCACGCTTAATCATTCCGAAGATAAATGTCGACGTACCAGCAATCTATGATGTCGGCGTCGATAATGCGTCTCAAATGGCGGCTATGGAAAAAGGTGTCGCGCACTTTCCAATAACCGGTGCCAATAGTCATCCAGGGGAAATTGGCAATACCGTTCTTGCAGGACACAGTAGTAATGACCTGTTTGATCCGGGAGACTATAAGTTTATCTTCTCTCAACTCGAGAAACTCGCACCTGGCGATACTATTTACGCAAATTACCAAGGCAAGCGCTATACCTATGTCGTGACAAAAACCGAAGTTGTCAAACCAACAGAAGTGAACAAGCTTATTTATCCAACCGATAAGCCGATGATGACACTCATTACTTGTACGCCATTAGGAACCGCTATAAACCGCTTACTCATCACAGCCGAGCAAGTCAGCCCAGACCCAAACGCAGCAGCTGCAGCGCCCACAGGAAGCGGCGAAGAGGGAAGTTCTAGTGACATTCCTGGCAACTCACCAACCTTCTTTGAAAAACTATTCGGCGCTTAAGTCGTCTTATTCAAGAATCATCGTGACACGTTCTAATCGATATGTACCATCGGTCTTGTTAACGCCGTAGAAGTAACGACCATTCTGACTGAGTGTTACATCAAAGCCAGGTTCAACAGGCATGATAACATGTACATTTGTACCGTCGAATTCTCGCATAGACGCATGTCCGTCGTAGACAGCCCAAAGATATGCATCATCGAGCCAGTGCAGTTCGTGGGCATCGGTTTCGCTGGTTTGAAGTGTCGCAGTATTGAGCCGGTCGTGCTCAAGCTCGTAGCTCATGAACAAAAGCCCAGATTGAGCAACTAAGTAATCTCCGTTAGGCCCGAAGCTCAGCTCGGTAACCGGTGAGGGTAAAGTAAATTCTTTTATAGACTGCATGGCGTCATCAAGTTTCTGGTTTACAGAAGGGTAGTGGCCCTTCAAGACAGTTGTTCGGAGGCCTTCAGTAACAGCGATGTAATCGTCATTGAAGTATTTGGTGGTCGCGATCGAAAGAGCAACATCTGCATTTGTCGTACGAATAACATATGGCTCTGCGGCACCGTCTCGATAAAACCCAACAACATTCTTTGTGGTATCTTTTGTATCGTGTCCGACATACGTCAACGTATTTGTTTCATAAAGACTAAATGAAGTTACGTTCGTGACCAGGCCACGAGAGATAGTCGCATTCGACAAATCTAATTTACGAACAACGCCGTCGCTCAAACCATAAAAGCTAGAGCCATTCGCTCCTGCGAATTGGACATCAGAGAGTGCAATGCTCAACGCGCGAGTAATGTTGACACTTGCCGCGACATTTTCGGTATCCATGACGATCCATTCAGATTGATCCTTAAAGTCATGTTTCAAAAGTATGAAGCGACCGTCTTCACTCCAACGATGCATCGTGAAGACATGGGCAACATCAGCAGTCGTAGCCTCACTGTATACATCTTCAGGTAATGAAACTTCAACACTTTTCACTTCTTTTGAACGTATGTCGATAATTTCAAATTTTGGCGTAGCGGCGAATTCTTGAATCGCAATCGTTTGTAGATCGGGGGCGGCTTTTTCTCCATATACCTGCTCGTATGAGCGAACTGTCTGTTTTTGGAGATCGACAGGAACAAGCCTAATATAGTCGAGCCAGGTGAGTGTCCCCGCATCTAACGTCAGTTGCTTTGTCCATGGTTGATATTTATCTTTTTGCACAAGGAAGCTGTGCTCCCCAGCGACAACTGTTCGTTTTGTTGAGGTTTGCGAATTAATTCGCTTTCCGTCAATAGTCACCTGTGCGCCGCTCGGCTGAGAATCAAACTGCACCAATGCGCCTTGTTCAATTCGTCCATTCATCCCATCGAGTCGGTATCCTAAAATAAATAAAATTGTTCCCGTCACAATGACAACAACAGAGATAACCATGGTAATAAATATTATGGTGCGCTGGATCAGGAGCTGCTTCTTAGAAGGTTTGCGGTGCATTAATAGTCTTATTATACCAATTTATGTCTATTTTTTAAGCAACTCTTGCATAAGCGGGATGTTCCTTCTACTATATAGGGTAATGTATGCAGTCACGAGGCTGCATGCCATCATTTTTACTGCGAGGAACAAACATATGCAAGCAAACAAGACGGTGAAGATCAACGGCCACCTTTACGATGCAGTAACAGGACTTCCTGTTGAGTCAAAAAAGTCGACAGCCGCTGAAGCGAAGGCAGCTCGCACAAGCACGACAGCAGCGGCGGTACACGCAGCGCCTCAGCGCTCTAAAACACTCGTTCGTCGAGCAACAAAAAAGCCCGGCCTCGCAAAACGACCAAAACCAGGACGACACATGGACATTGCTCGGAGTAATAAAGTTTCTCGTTTTGCCACACATCCAACCACAACTCCTGCTGCGGCCCCAAAAGCTAGTGCAGCAGCAACCCCCGATGCTCCTGCGATAAATCACCCCGTCGCAAAGCGAGCAACCGCTAAAGCTGAAGCAAAGAAGCAAAAAGCAGTCACCGCATCTCCAAAGCAAGTAAAGGATGCAGCAATTGCAGCTGCATTGATGAACGACAAAACTACCCAAACTCCAAAAAAGCCACGTAAGAAATTATTCCGTCGCAGTCGTAAGTTTACCGTTATTTCAGCATTAATTATCGTATTACTTGGTGCAGCGCTTTTGACGTATGTTAACTTACCGAGTATTACTGTCGCTATTGCCTCATCACAGTCAGGTATTGATGCGCGATATCCAAAATATATTCCTGACGGCTATGGACTTTCGCAGCCCGTAACTTTTAGCGATGGTAAGGTAGGTCTAAACTTTACTTCTCGATCAGGAAATGGCGAATACACTATCACTCAAGCACGAAGCACCTGGGACTCATCTGCCGTCCTCGAGCACGTCGTACGCAAAGATTCTGGAGATAATTATGTTACGACTCAAGAACGCGGGTTGACGTATTACACCTTTGGCGGGAACGCCGCTTGGGTAAACGGTGGCATCTTGTACACAATAGATAGTGATGCACCGCTATCAAATGACCAGATTCGTCGTATCGCCAGCAGTCTTTAAAGAATAAAAACCATAACCAGTGTGGTAAAATACCCTCATATGCAGTGGGCAAAAAAACAAAAAGGGTTTACGATTGTTGAGCTTCTTATAGTTATTGTTGTTATTGCTATCCTTGCTGCGATTACTATTGTGGCGTACAACGGTATTCAGAATAGAGCAAAGCAATCTGCAGCTCAATCTCGTCTTACCCAAGCAAATAAAAAAATCATGACCTTCTATGTCACCAATTCCGATAGATATCCGAATGATCTTCAGGAAGCTGGGGTAGATAATACCGATAACGGGCTTCAGTACAGTGTCAATAACACCTCTTCTCCCAAGAGCTATGGCTTAACTTCAACAAATGGGACATTCTCATATTACATTTCGAGTACAAACAGCAAGATTTCTTCGGGTGGGTATCCGGGACATGGCCAAGGTGGTGTTGACCCAATCAAGAATTACATAGCAAATCCAAGCTTTGAAACAAGTGATGTCGCCGGCACCTCCTCAGCGAGTTGGATTTCAGGGTCGGGCATCACGCCGATTACTCCATCAATTCCTACAGATGGAGGCTTCTCTGGTACGACTTATCGTCGCTGGAACATGGGCGGAACAAATACTACGGTTGCCTACGCCTTCACTAATCCGATGGTCGACACCTCAACGTCTGAAATTCTCGGAAAAACTATCTACTATTCGTTCTATGTACGATCATCAACGGCCTCGCAATTTGCAGCCCATATATATGAATACTCGCCTGGAAACGGTAGTTCGACCAGCAGCTCGACAGGCACCCTCACTTCAACACCTGCAAACACCTGGCAAAGAGTGAGTGTTTCGAGAACAATTCCAAGTGATGGCTCGATCGCCTCGGTTCGCCCCGCACTTCGTGTTACGACCGGTACCACCAGTGCGGGTCAGAATATTGATGTTGATGCCCTAATGATCACAACTGGTGCCCTCTATCCATACGCTGATGGCAATACGGCAAACTGGGCATGGTCTGATGCCACGAATATGTCTATCTCCTCGGGCCCACCACTCTAACCACTCAATCTGTTATAATAGGGGTCATATGACACACACTTCTGTACGCACCCGCTTTGCCCCAAGTCCTACTGGTTTTATGCATGTCGGAGGAGTTCGGACCGCACTGTTTGCGTGGCTCCTCGCTCGACAGAACGGTGGACAGTTTATTCTTCGTCTTGAAGATACCGATCAGAAGAGAGAAGTTGAAGGCTCAGCCGAGCATATCGTCACTGCCTTAAACTCACTTGGCCTGTTTCACGATGAGGGCCCCGATAATGGGGGACCGTACGCACCGTATAAGCAGAGCGAGCGCCTTGCTATTTACCACATGTGGGCACAGAAGCTTATTGAAGCTGGCCGCGCCTATGCAGACCCTTACACAGCCGAAGAACTTGAAGCATTTCGCACTGAAGCTCGGGCAAACAAGAAAGCATTCTTGTACCGTGACCATCGACCGGAAAATCCTCCTGCATGGGATGGAACCACGCCGCTTCGCTTGAAGTCTGATCCAAAGAGTTATCAATGGCACGACGAAGTTATGGGCGATCTTTCTACAGGTCCAGAAGTTATCGATGATATTATTTTAATTAAATCAGACGGTTTCCCGACCTATAATTTCGCTCACATTGTCGATGATGCCGAAATGAAGATTAGTCATGTTATTCGAGGGCAGGAGTTTTTAGCCAGCACACCAAATTACCTTAATCTCTACGAAGCAATGGAGATTGCACGCCCGATCCTTGCAACCATGCCCCACATCATGGCAGAGGCGGGTAACAAAAAGCTCGGTAAGCGAGATGGCGCAAAGGATGTTCTCGACTACCTAAAAGAGGGCTACCTTCCAGAGACAATGATAAATTTCATCGCAAGTCTTGGATGGAACGACGGTACCGAGCAAGAGATCTTTACTGTTGATGAATTGATTGAAAAGTTTAGCCTCGACCGTGTTCAGCATAGTGGTGCTCGTTTCGACGAAAAACGACTTGAGTGGATGAATGGACAACATATTCGAAACCTTACCATTGACGAGCTTTACGAACTCGTCACCAATTTTTGGCCAGCTTCAGCAGAAAATGCAACTGAAGCATATAAGAAACAGTTGCTTGTATTAGTACAAGATCGCCTCAAGACACTCCGAGACCTCCCTATTCTTACTGAGTATTTCTTTTCCGAACCAACTCCTGATCTCACCATGATTACTGACAATAAGCAGCTGGCAAAACTTTCGACCGAAGAGTCATTACAACTCCTGGCGCAAGCAGAGGAGATCTTTGAAAGTAGTGAATTTACCCCAGAAGCGATTCAGGTCAATCTTAACCGATTGCTTGATAAGACTGGTCAAAAGCCCGGCATTCTCTTTAGCCTCATTCGCATCGCTGTTTCATGGGCACCGTTTAGTCCTGCACTCAATGACACACTTGCTGTTCTCGGAAAAGAAACCGTCCTTCGACGACTCGGCATCGCTATTACGGCAATCAGTCCCGTTGAGTAGAGGATTACAAAGCGTAAGCACTTTGCTATAATGTCCTTTAATGATGTTTAAGCGCAAACAAACATATATAACTATCGGACCAAAGCAACCAAATTGGTTTCGTCGTCATAAAAAACTGGCAATCATTCTCAGTATTGTTCTCGCTGTTTTGATTGGCGGGGGAATTGCGACGGCTCTGTATTTCATACAAAAAAATAATGAGTCTGCGCCAGCGAAAGTCGTTAAAACAACTCCACCACCTGAACCAGCGAAATACTATTCGCCCTTAACAGGGAAACTTGTGCTCGATGAAGCTTCTACAAAGCAGGCAGTGACTGGAATTATGATCGAAAATAGTCCTGATGCTCGGCCGCAATCCGGTATAAAAGATAGCGGAGTAGTTTTTGAAGCAATCGCTGAGGGGGGTATCACTCGTTTCCTCGTTCTCTATCAACAAGAGAAGCCGCAGCTTATCGGACCAGTGCGAAGTGTCCGTATGTATTATGTCGATTGGGTTGCTGCCTTTAACGCAAGCGTTGCCCACATCGGGGGAAGCGCGGCTGCACTTGCCGAAGTTCGTAACGGAAATTACCGTGATATTGATCAATTCTTTAACGCTGATTCCTATTGGCGCGCAACTGATCGTTACGCACCGCACAATGTTTACACTAGTTTTGAAAAGCTAGATGCACTGAATAAGTCAAAAGGGTACACAACTTCCGAGTTTACTGGCTTTACCCGCAAAGACAGTGAAGCAAATAAGACCCCGAACGCAACTAACATTAATGTCACGATTAGTAGCACCCTCTTTAATAGCGCCTACGCCTATGACCCAGCGACTAATCTCTACAATCGCTCTCAAGCTGGCGCTGCCCACATGGATAGGGAGGGCGGTCAGATCAGCCCTCGCGTCGTCATCGTTATGAAAATCCCTACACAAACAGTCCTTGAAGATGGCTACCGTGAACAAATCAACACCATCGGAAGTGGTCAAGCGACTATTTTCCAAGATGGAGTCGCCCAAGAGGTCACCTGGACCAAAACAAGTAAAAACGAACAGATCAAATTTACCGATGCGGAAGGTAAAGATGTTCCACTCGCTCGTGGACAAACCTGGATAACCGCTGTACCGAGTGATAGCGGAGCCGTCACATGGCAGTAAAAGGCACCCCTCAACAAAAACTTGCAAAAGACTTCTGGGGACATTTTAGCCACAGCGTCGTCGCGTCGATTATCGTCATCCAGGTTATTTTTATTCTCATCACGACTGGACTCGTCTATCTTTCAGGTCTCTTTGCTACTCACTTTATGCTCTCGATACTCATCATTGTCACGCAAACGATATTTGCGAGTGTATTTTCGGTGATCGTCTTTGGCCTAATTGCTCGTCCATTAAAAGATCTCCTCGCCGCTGTCATTCATGTCTCTGGTGAACCAACAGTCACCACTCCGCCCAATCCAAATGATAGTCGTTTTGCAAACAGCGGCTTCAAAGATGCTCTACAGACAATTTATCAGCTCGCAGGGGGTGAGATAAAAACTCCTTTAACGACAGATGCTCCCGTTAGCGAAACACTGCTCGCCACCAGCAATGTACTCGAACTTGCCTTATCTGAAACGAGCTGCGGGTTCGTTGTATTCAACAAGAATCGATCGATTATTTATTCCAACAAAGCCGCTCCGGTCAATATCGACCAGTCGGGCTCATCGAAGCTTGGATTGTATTTTAGTGGAAGCGACACGCTCGATGCATGGCTTGATGAGTGTGAAGAGTCTGCTTATCATGAAGAGCACGTATGGACTCGAATTCCCGATAGGCTTCCCGAAGAAGAGAACCGTCGTTTCTTTGATGTCATCGCTACGTATAACAAAGGCGCCGAAAGCGAAGTCATCCTGACGTTAATTGATCGCACCGTAAACTATGCCGATGATGAAGAAGAACTTAACTTTATTGCCTTTGCTGCCCATGAGCTTCGTGGACCGATCACCGTCATTCGTGGCTATCTCGACGTCCTACAGGACGAAATGAAAGATGTCATGAAAGACGACCAGCAAGAGCTTTTCCGTCGCCTCACCGTGTCAGCAAATCGACTCTCTGGGTATATCAATAACATTCTTAATACTTCACGGTATGACCGTCGACACCTAAAGATGCACTTGACTGAAGCATCGGTTTCCGAAATTTACGATTCAATTCGTGATGACATGGATTTACGTGCGAGTGCACAGAACCGTTTGCTCTCTGTCACTATTCCTCCTGATCTTCCGACTATCGCAAGTGACCCAGGAAGTCTCGGAGAGGTCTTCAGCAACCTCATCGATAACGCTATCAAGTACAGTAACGAAGGCGGCGCAATTAATGTCACCGCTTCGATGAAGGGCGAGCTTGTCGAAATATCCTTTGAAGATCACGGCATCGGTATGCCAGGAAACGTCCTCACTAACTTATTTAAGAAGTTTTACCGTTCCCACCGGTCCCGTGAAACGGTTGCCGGAACGGGAATTGGACTCTATATTTCTAAGGCGATCGTTGAATCCCATGGAGGTACCATCAGCGTCAGAAGCGAAGAAGGACGTGGTTCTACCTTCCTTGTTTCACTTCCGACCTACCGATCAGTTGCAGACAAACTAAAAGCAGGTGATAATAGTAACGAAGGACTCATTGAACAAAGCGATGGTTCAATCACTAACCACGCAATGTATAGGGGATAAGACAGATACCATGGCAATTAAATCTATACTCGTAATTGAAGATGACCGTTTTATCGGCGAAATGTATGTTCGTAGTTTAAAAAAAGCTAACTACGATGTTGAATGGATGGTTGATGGCAACGACGGCCTAATTGCCGCACGTAACAAAGCGTACGACCTCATCCTCCTGGATGTCATGTTACCCGAACGACGAGGCTCAGACATCTTACAGGCACTTCGTGGGGGAGCAGAAGACCTTATCCCTCATTCTAAAGTACTTGTCTTAACAAATTTTGAACAAGACGATGAATCGCGTATCGCTATGGAGCGACACGCCAACGGCTATCTTATTAAAGCTGAGATTACCCCAAGCAAATTACTCTCAGTTATTAAGCAGCTTGATGAACAAGCATGATCAAAGATCACAAACTTGAAGGTCCCGATCATCTCGATAACGTAGACTCTTACGAACAGGATCGACGATCACTGACCAATCTTTACCCAAGCGTCCCAGAAGATACCCGCCCACTCATCATGAGCAACGATGAACGGCATAAACAGCAGGATGAAGTACTGCTTAAGGAAGTGCGACAAATACGACACCATCCACTCAGCATCGCGCTACGAGCAATACTCTGGCCACTTTTGTTTGGAATCCTAAATTATTGGTACGTTGATACCAGCGTCGCAATCGCTGACGCGCAAAAAGATTTTAATCTTGTGCTCCTACCGGTACTTGCCGCCGACGTTATCCTGGTTGGAATATGGATCGCAAATTATACATCGTTGAAAAATCAGTTCTCTTCATATGGAATAAGCTTCATCTCGTATCTGTTCTTCACTCTTGGTGCACTCGCGCTCCTGTCGATTCCACTATGGACAGCGCTTTCATTCATCAATGATGCAATCCTTATGAAGGTCGCGTTTAGTCTCTCTATCCTGCTCATCGGTGTCATCATTACGAAGATATATCTCATCATTACCACGCGCAAGCTCGCATCATAACCTGGACAGTAGAAGGGTTATTTGATAGAGTAGAGCAGTTGTAGATACATCATCTACACACTTCATTTAAAATTTGGTCCCGTCGTCTAACGGTTAGGACACCAGGTTCTCATCCTGGCAATCGGAGTTCGATTCTCCGCGGGATCACCATAGAAGAATTTTCACTCGTTGGAAGTTCTTTTTTGTTTGTTTTGTATCTGTAAAGTGGACTAATTTCTTCGATTATAAATTTCTCATTCTTTATATCAAGGATAAAGCCTTTAGGAAAGATTAGCGATTGAAACTTTTGCCTGACTTCAAGTGAAGCTTCTTGCCACTTGTTTGCGATGTTAGCCATATAGCTTAATGCGTAATCTATTTGTGCTTCGCTTACCGTCAGTCGCAGTTCCAATTCATCCAAACCTTCACTGATGCTTCTTTGTTCTTCATCAAGCTTACGTGTCATCAAATGCTTTTCTTCTTCAGATAATTTCTGATTGATATACATTTCGATAGTATTTGTACGCTGTGATGAAATCTCTTCTAGTTTGACGTACAACTCTCGTTTGCTGCGGTCAAGATTACCTCGTTCTTTTCGATTTGTTCGAATAAGAATTTCTTTCATCAAATTTAACGTGCCATCCGATGGCGTAACATCTTGTAAAAGCTCAGTGAATCGTTGGTGAGCCTCTTTAGCAGTAATAGAACCCGTTTTACGACAAGTAGGGCGAGCACAATAGTACCGTTGCGCACCGCCTGGGTTGCTACTTGTCATTGGTTTTTTGCAGTTAACGCACCGTACGTATCGCCGTAAGGGGACTTGTTCATTAATAGTCATATGCTTTAATCCGAGTAAGTGCTGTTTATTTTTACGCTTAACAAGTTCTTGGTTTTGCCAGTAAATTTCTTCACTAATCAGTGGCTCGTGTTGGCCTTTTACTAATTTGTAATCTGTTAGTTTACCGTGAACATAACCTGCGTACTCAGGCCGTTCAATAATTCCTTGTATATTCTGCTGAGTGATAGGGCTGCCTTTAGGATTAACAAGCCCGATACTTGTGGCGTACCTCGTTAGAGAAGCGAATGTCATTTCGCCCGTATTCCACTTGAGTAGAATATCTCGTACTAATTTGCCAGTTTCGTTCGGAATCATCGTTGGTCGATTTTGCCCTTCAGAATTTTTTACGGTCCACTTGTTGTAACCTAATAGCGGTTTATGCTGCCAATAACCGCTTTTTGCAATACTGGTCATATTATCTACAACGGTTTGACGCTTATTGTCATTATCTAGCTGACCAACCATAACATTTAAATTTTCAATGAACGTTCCCATTGGAGTGTCATCGAAGTCTTCCGTAGCCGACCTTACCTTGATACCATACGGCGCAAGAACTGCTTTAATTCCTTGTACATACGAAATAAGGTCACGGCTTGCACGATTCATTTTGTAAACGAGAAGATAATCAAGACTACCTTTCTTGCGGCTAACAGCATCTTTTAACAGCTCTTGTAATGCTGGCCTGTCAGTATTCTTGCCAGATTTAGCTTCATCTTTGTACCATTTCAAGATAACGATATTCTCACGTTCTGCATACATTTCGATTTTATGTTTTTGACTTGTCAGGCTTTCACCATCGAGCTGGGATTTGTCAGATACTCGGAGATATCCAAATGCGGTTTTTTTAGTTGTTGTGTCCATATATAAATTATAAGATTCCAAAGGGTTAACGGTTAATTTGTAGTAGTGCGCCAGCTAGTTCGTAGAGGTCGAGTGTTAGTCCTGCGACTTCGTCATCACTTAGCTGCTTATGTTCAGCGCCCAGAAGTTTCTTTGCTTCTTTGGCACTAATAATAAGACCCGAAGCAAGCTGAGCTGCTGTGGGGCTTTTCGAATTGATAGTGGACATCTGAAAATAGTCCTAGAGTCGAGTAGGTTTGTTAGACAAGTCTTACATACTTAGACTGCCTACGCCTTTTACTAACTGGCTACTCGAATACTGGAGTTAGCTAATGGGCGATATTGAATTCTTTTCCTCGTTTGGTAATAGGTTTATGCCGAAGTAGTATGCTTCTGCAAAGTGCCTGATACCTTTATTTTATTTAGTTTCTATTACGAATTCCAGTGAAAAGGTATAAAAAGTTTATACAATCGAATTTTCATTATAAATAAAAATTATGCTGACCACTGATTAAATTTTGAGCTTTATTTACAACGTTTTTATAAAACTAATATTTACGAGAACTATCGCAATGACATTCAATAACGTACAATATAGAGGCTTTACGACATTTATATACACCTAACAAGGTAATCATTTGATTATCGTGGTTTGCGCATTAAAAGCAGCCACGGTTTCCTTTAGCGCAAGCTCTAGGTGTAATTGTCGTAAAGCAACTACCGTGGTTGCTTTTTTTATTTGGCAACCGCAACCGATTAGGAGATAGTCGGGTGAAAATCCTATTATTATTACAAGGAGATACGTACGTGGCAGCAATACTCGAATATGAAACAGCTCGAAAGAAAGCATTATTCGGTGGACTTATTGGTTTAGACCGTCGATATTTAGGCGACAAAGGAATGGCAAATGGCAAACTTGTTTTAACTATCTGTACACTTGGTTTGTATTGTGTGCCGTGGTGGGTTATAGATTACATCATTATTATTCGACACAAAGATGACTGGAATCAGTGGATTGAAAAGAAGCAGGCTAAACAAGCCATTAAGCAACGTGCAGTAGAAGCCTTAGCGGAGCAGAAAGCCTTGGTTGAAGAGCGGAAGAAAACAGGAAAATGCGTAAAGTGTGGCTCCGATAGTATTCAAGCGGTAACTGAAACAAACAGCCAGGCTCAACTTACCGATGCATTTGCAAACATACTTCCGCACGGAAACACCCACCTTGAGCAAAAGGTACGAAGCAAGACATTCATTTTATGTTTGAACTGTGGTCACAAAAGAGCCGTATAATATATTTATGGACGAATATAAGAATATTCAAAACTCTATTAACTCATTTAAAGAACTCTCCAAAGATGAAACTAAGCTACTCAAGAGCATAAACTCTAACATTCAATCTTTTGCTGGTGAATGGGGTATACGTCACGATGACGAGCGAACTAATTCTGGTGCTTTAATCTTCCCTTGGGTTGAACAGCATCCATTAATACAGGAGTTTGTTCATTTTATGTACGATAATAACCTAGTGGTTAAATTTGCTTGGACTGAATGGCAAGCGGGGCGTGAGTGGTATACGCTAAAAGATGATAGCAAGTACGATGAGCTCGATATTGAAACATCTTTGAAACTGTTAACGGCAGTAATTAGGAATGATAGATTTAATGACGGCGCATTGGTGCGTGCATTTGAAGATGGTTCATTCCCAAAGATTATCAATAAGTTAACTACAATTTAATAATTGTTTCTTATACTGTGTATATGCGTTAACGTGCCTGATGACAAGTATGCCCCGATTATGTCGGGGTTTTACTTCGAGTTTATAGGACCAATTAATGTCTCATCATTCACTTTTACGGTATTAACTTCTGAACCAACTTCATATGTTTCTAGTTTACCGTTGGTGTAAGGCTGTAGCAGCACGGCTATATCATTTTCCGTGTCTGCATTCAGCCACTGGTCTTCATCGGCTCTATGCAGGATTACAGGCATTCTGTCGTGGATTGATTCCATTTCTTTATTTGGCGTAGTTGTGAGTATTGAGTAGGTTTCCCATTCCTTACCTTCGTGTTTCCAAGTTTCCCATATGCCTGCAAAAGAAAATATCGACTCATTTTTTAGGTGTATGAAGTATGGTTGTTTACCGTCAGCGAGCTTTTTCCATTCGTAAAAACCATTTGCTGGAATAAGGCATCGCCGCTGCATTACTGGCTTCTTCCACATAGGCTTCTCAAATACCGTTTCGCTACGTGCGTTTATCATTTTGTAGCCGATGTTTTTATCTTTTGCCCAAGGTGGTATTAAACCCCAACGCATCATTTTTAATCCGTCTTGAGTTATTACGGGCATTGTCTGGGACGGAGCAACATTATAGTTTGCTCTTATGGCGTCACTAACTTCTACTCGGTATCTATCTTCGAGCTCATCTGTTGTATAAAGCGTATAACGACCACACATATGCTTTTATTATACTGCCGAGCGGGTATATAATACTAATAGACGACATACACACTAGCCCTAGGCAAAGCGTCCCTGGAAGTCTTTATACAATCACTCGGCTCCCTGTCGTGAGGATACTATCAACGGTTAGTACACTCCACCAAGTAGCCTTATAAATTAAACCCGTACAGCTAAGCAGTTCGTTTTAGTTGTTTTTTATTTATAAAGACTATGGAGATTGTATGAAGACAACACAAACTAGTGAATATATTACTTATATTGAAACCCCTCGCCACTGTAATGCACCAGTGAAAATTGATGAGATTCTTGAAGCAAGGATGCGAGCATTTCTTAGGGCACGCCGTACTCGCCAATTAAGAGTTAGGGCTAGATAATGAACCCCTTAACCGAAATTAACGAGAGGGTTGATGTAATCTGCGTATTTAAAGCGCAGGCGAATGAGCAAACTGTCTGTGAGCCAAAGAAGATGCTTTATCACGGGCAGGAAATTGCATTTACGAAACTCGGTATGCGACATCCAACTGAAAAAGGAAAACGAATGATACACGCTTTTAATATGAGTGACGGCACGAACGACTACCGCATAGAGTTGGATGCAGAACGGCTTACCTGGACGCTTATATACGCAATGGGGGGTGATTATGTATAAAGACTTTAATAAAGAAAAGCCTATGATAATGTTCATTGACCTTAATAGTGCATTTGCCACAGCAGAACAGCAAGCACACCCAACTCTGCGAGGGAAGCCAATGGGCGTTACTAACCGTATTTCAAAAGAGTGCTGTGTGATAGCAGCCTCATACGAAGCCAAGTATTTAGGAATCAAAGTTGGAATGCGTTTGAGTGATGCGAAAGCTATATGTCGTGATTTTATAATGCTAGAAACAGATGCGCCTAAGTATCATCGTGTATACGAAAAGCTTGTTCGTATTATGAAGGACTACTCTCCTAAAACATTTATGAAGAGTATTGATGAGGGTGTTATTGATTTTCACGGATTAGAACCGACACTAAAAGGGCGCTCTTTGGTAGATATTGGCTATGAAATCAAACAGCGGGTAAAAGATGAAATCGGGGACTGGATGAAAATTAACATCGGTATTGCACCTAATATCTTTTTGGCTAAGCAGGCAGCAGGGTGGCACAAACCAGATGGGCTAGATGTTATCGACCACAAAAATCTTAAAAAGTATTATGCGGAAATGAAGCTAACAGACTTAACAGGGATTGCAGAGAAGTTTGAGGCACGGCTTAATTCATATGATATATTCTCACCACTACAGTTCCTTGCAGCTGATGAATACAAATTAAAGAAGCGAGTATTTAACAGTATAACGGGCACCTATTGGTATCGCAGATTGCGAGGGTACGAAATAGACGATAATGACACAAAACTTGGGATGATTGGCAGGCAATGGGTATTGCGTGACCCAACAAATAAAGATGAACTACTAAGGTCTTATTTGAGTTTTCTTTGTGAAACAACAGGTATGAAGGTACGATTCAGGAACGTTGAAGCACGAGGTATTTGTGTCTGGGCAAGGTTACGTAATGGTGAATCTTGGTACGGAAAACGAATGCACAAGTCGAGTTTCTTCACTAATCAAGAAATATACCGAAGAGCTATGGAACTTTTTAATCAGCGACCAAGCGGTGCAGACATACAGACAATGGGTATTTATTGTTATGGCCTCGAACCCTCTAAACGTAGTCAGCTCAGTATGTTTGAAGATGTTTCAAAAGCGGGCGACTTAACGAAAGCCTGTGATGAACTAAACGATAGATTCGGAGCTTTTACAGTTTACTCTGCTGTAACGATCGAAGGAAAGAAAGTCATTAAGCAGAAGATACCGTTTGGCGGAACTGACTACTTTGAATTGCTTCTCAAAAGAGCGTAAGGGTTAAGAATGCTTAAGGTATGACAAATTAACAGACGATAGTATAATACAACCACTAAGTGGTGGGGGGATGAAAACAATGAGAACTGAACTACAATTCGCAATAGACGACAAACTCCTAGGTGAGAATGTAAGCCCTGACAATATATCACTACCAATGCTAGAAGAGTTTATACAGCAGGTCACTGCATTTGTTAAAGGCACGAGTAAAATAAATTTGAAAAATATACATACTGAAATCAGGCAAGGTTCTTTTGCGATAGCAGTTGTTGGTGAAGTCGGAGAGCTAGAAGAAGTAAAGCGTGATTACTTGGCAGCTGCTAAAAGTAATGATTTGAGCTCTATAGACCCTAGTAGGCGAGAAGTGCTTATACAATGGCAACGAAGTGCATTAAAGAACAAAGACCGTAGGTATAAACTACTATCTAAAACGGATGATGAAAAGGTCAGTGACACTAAAATAATAATAGACTCTGAATCAAAGTTTCATTTCCACCAGACAGTATGGGCGGATGTTGAACAATATGTATACGGGAGAGTATATGACCTTGGAGGTAAAACCAAATCCAATGTCCACCTGCTACTAGAAGATGGCACGACAGTAAAAGCCGAAGCAGAGCCTAGTTTGTTAGTGGGTGACAAAGAAAATCGAATATATCGGAATCAGCTACTGAGGGTCAAAGCTAGAGAGAACGTAGACACAAAAGAGATAAGTGACTACAAGTTAGTTTCATATGAGAAGTATACAAATGAATTTAATAAAGAAGTTTTTGACGAATTTGTAGAGAACGGAACAAAAGCTTGGTCACAAGTTCAAAATCCTATGCAGTGGCTAGAAACGTTGCGAGGGTACAATGTCTGATAAAAAGAAACAACAGCGCACAGTACTTGTTGATACAAGTTTCTTGATTTATTTGGCCAATAATGATGCTGGTGATGACCACAAAACAGCAAAGAAATATTATGATTTCTTCTTGAAAAATAATATTGTAATGAAACTATCGCCAATCGTAGTAGCGGAGTTTCACCAGGTACAGTCAATAGCTGATCTAATGCAAACGAATAATTTTCAAATTTTGCCATTTAATTATGAAGACGGTTTACGTTCAGCAAATGTTGCATACGAGCTTGGTGGTACAACAAGAGGCGGGCGTGATAAGGATAACGTCAAATATATGGACGATATTAAATTACTAGGGCAGGCTGCAAATAATAACATCGATTTCCTAATAACTCACGACAAATCAACTCTTGCTAAATACTGTATCAAGCTTCAAAAATCAGGAATGATTAAAACTGAAGTCATACTTATCAACGAGCCGTTCGATGGAAGCATTTTTAATGGCGGCCAAACTGCATTTGGTTTAGATAAAGCATAATCTTAATGGAACAAGCCGTCATACCTCTAGTGAACTGTTCGACAGAAAGTATCACGTTACCGTATACGATAGTTGAACATAGTAACTACAAAGTAGAGTTGCTGGAAATGACACCAGAAGCAATGTTAGCTCATTATGGAGTGACAATCACTCAAGACCCTACAAATTCGAACCAAAAGCATATTGCTTACTCAATGCCACAGGATGAATACACGCCACAGTATACAAGTTATCTGGCACAGTCTAATCATTATTTGTTAGTCAGTTTTCAAAACAATACTGTACTACCATCATTAATGAAGTTAATAGATTTTGCCCTGGCAGTATCACTGGGTAGGGGAATTGACTATATGAAGCATATTAATCCTTTGCACCACCTTCTGTCACAACCCCCAAGACGTGGTGCCAGGTCTATGCATATTGAACCAACACCAATAGATGAAAATGTAACGTCAAATTTAACATTACTGCTTAATAGTGACCTTGATTCACTTCCCAAGATGGAAGTTATCAGACCTCTTATGTTTTCTGCTGTTTTGCAATCTGGTTCAATTGATGTAGCTTGCGTATTGTATTTTTCAATACTTGAATCCATATATATACAAGACTCGAATCCTAGTGAAAAGACTTACAAACTCACGATGCGAATAACTAAAAAGTTCAATGAAGACTATGCATTTAAATCTAAGCTTTCAAAATTGTATGGCAAAAGGAGCGAAGTTGTACACGGCTCTAAAAAGGGCAATACCTTCGAACACGAGGAATATGAATTTTTAGAAAGCATAGTTGCTAGTTCAATTAGCGGATATTTACTATTGCCCGAAGACTATTCCCAAGAAGCATTGGACCGACTTATCCTCGGTAATTAACTCTTATATTCATATAAGGGGTGTTGTTTACTACTATTGAAGTCTTTGGCAGTGTACATACTCTCTTTATAACCAAAGCTCTCACCCCAGCGAACAATTTCATCAAGAACTTCTTTATAAATCGGGTGGTTTAGGGTCACCAATAAAAGTACGTCACTTCATGTGGCGTTCTTTTATTGGTACGTTTTCGTAGAAAACTGAACTCCGAAGGAATGAGATAAAAAGGAGCAGGTTAGGGAAGTTTACTTTTCTGAACGTGACGAGGTTATATCTTGATATTCTCAAGGGAGTTACCGATATTATTCAATCTATAATAAGTCTCCCTAACGAGGCTTATTACTTATGCTTGATAATTTTATACTTACTAAACATACTAGCCCAATGCGCACAACAGTTAGCCAAGAAGCTATACAACTACTCATGGAAGCTCAGAGTTTAGACAGGCTCAATGATCTTAGCGTCCCTTCAAATGCCGATGAGCAAAGAGAACTTTTTCTTAACGGCCATATTGAAAATCCTTTATTTTTTCGGGAAGCGTTAACTGATTTCTCTCAACTGGATAAAATACACTTAACGGCTAAATACAGGAGCGCTCTTGCAAAACTGGCCCTTCCTGATCAGGAGAAGAGGGTATTTGAAACATTTGCAGAGTCGCTCGATATAGAAATCGAATTAGGAGAGATAGGGAGAGAGTACGCAACCGCACAAATGGCCGGTTCGAATTTGAATGAGCTGACCGCACGTTTCATTACATTACGTACGGAAATGTACGGCGAACTACCAACCGAAAGATATAAACAATCCGTGCATCGTGTTCTGCATAAATTTGATGGAGTTGAAGAAGTACATGAAGACGTGCCAGGCTATCTCGACTACATCCAGACGCACATAGGACACTCTGAAGCAGAAGCTCCAGATACATTTTTGAAAAAAGACTCCATTATACGCGTTGAAGAAGCAGTAAGGACTTTTGCTCTTGCTCCCGAAATTACAGACCCTCAGAACATCAATACAGCAGAGCAGTTTGCACAGGAAATGAAGAAATACCTCCATAAAACATTGCGAGCTCCTGATTGGAATGCGGCGGCGGCTGACATCCTTGAGCCAGCTTCAACGGACCGGTTCAAGAGTATCGTCAATTTTAGATCCGACACAAATATTAGCGACGGCGCACGGGTGACAGAAGTAATTTCACACGAAGGGTTCCATTCCTATAGGGCTATTCTTGCACAACAGCTCGGGTCCGCGGCACTGCTCATAGGTCTGCCAGGATCTCAGAATATAGAAGAAGGATTTGCGAGTATTTTTGGAAAGGTGGATGCAGGCACAACCAAGAGCCTCGATTCATTTGATTATCCCGTGTTTGTAGCCGGGTTAATAGACCACGAAGGATTCGACTTTAGAGAAAGTTTTGAAGTCTTCTGGCGAGCGCTTGCCGTTATTCGATACTCTAGTAGCAATAAAAGTTTTCACCAAAATGCTGAGGAAGAAAGCCGCAAACTCGCTTACAAAATACTTTGTAGCGAGACACGATTGTTTGATCAGCCAAGATATCGCTCACTCGGAAACGCAGCAGGCGTCAGGAGTGCTTGGACGTATCTCGATGAACACCATGACGATCCTGGTGCACTTGAGACCCTACTCTTAGGCAAGCACGATCCGTCGAATCCTGATCATAAACGATTCTTATACGATCTCATTTAATCAGAGGCTTTTTGCTATAATCATTTAGTGAATATATCTAATCCCTCACACAATCTCAAAGTAAAACGAACTCAAGATACTATCAAGAAACTTGCCGCTTCAGGCCAACAAGCTAAGATGTTTCACGGTTCGACAAACTCTACACGTCCGCCAATTGATCCCAGCTTAGCGATCGTAGATGTGAGTGATTTTAATGATATTATCGAAATCAACAAAGACGAGTGCTATGTTATTGCCGAGCCAAACGTACCCCTTGATCAGCTTATACTTGCGACAATGAAGGCCGGTTTCGTGCCACCAATGGTCGCTGAGTTTCCCGGAATTACCATCGGGGGCGCCGCACAAGGTGGTTCGGGCGAGAGTAGTTCTCACAAATATGGTCTCTTCAGCGATATATGTCTTGAGTATGAAGTAGTGCTGGGGAACGGCGAAACAATAATTTGCTCACCGACGGAAAATAAAGATTTATTCGAAGGACTGGCGTGTGCCTTTGGCTCACTCGGTGTTCTGACCGCACTGAAGATAAAGCTTGTTCCAGCAACAAAATATGTGTCACTCACATACTACCCAACAGCTGGTTACGCAGAAACAATCTTAAAAACACAGCACTACGTCAACGAGGGTGCAGAGTTTGTTGATGCAATACAGTTCTCTCAAAAGAGTGGCGTTGTCATCGTCGGTGAGTATTCTGAAGACAAAAACGGCCCAGTTGCACACTTTGGCCGTGCCTATAACGAGTGGTTCTATCTACACGTCGAAAAGCAACTCAAAAAAGCGATCTTCAAAGAGTCAGTGCCTTTACCTGACTACCTTTTTCGCTATGATCGTGGCGGGTTTTGGGTAGCAAAATACGGTTTTAAAAAAACCTTGTTAAAGTTCAACCGACTTAACCGGTTCTTGCTTTCTGGAATGTTCAAGACACGCACGTTGTTTAAGTTAATGCACACTTCTGGATACTCGTACCGTTATCTAGCACAAGATATTTGCCTACCACAAGAGACGGTCGTTGATTTTCTTAAGTACAATGACAAGACAACAAATATATATCCGTTATGGATTTGTCCGTTAAAGACGACCTCTGCAAAACTTGCACCTACAGCGCTCGATACAGACCTCGTCATTAATATAGGTATCTGGGGGGAGACCGAACTTCAAAAAGATTTTCGAGACATCAATCGAGACATTGAACAGAAAGTGCATCAACTAAAAGGACGTAAGGTTTTGTACGCACACGCCTACTACACACCTGATGAATTCTGGGCTATCTATAATAAAGAGTGGTATGACAAACTGCGCCAAAAATATAAAGCGTCGACACTATTTCCCGACGTCCATAAAAAGATACTGACAAAACCAATTAATTTTGTGCCCTCGAGAAGAAAAGCATTACTAGGACTCGTTCGCTCACCTTATAAACGCAAATAAGATTATTCTGTTATAAAATAAAATCATATAAGAAAGGTAGGGTGATATGGGTAAATTGGCACAAATTCTAGGACGAGAAGACCGATTCGGCAAGCTGATTGAGCGAAAAGACGATAAAGATGTACCATTTTATAACGGAAAACCTGTTGAACTATCGGTAAAAAAGTGGATTTTGCTATGGGCTTCAGTGTTAGTTGGTTTCTTAGTTCTTATATTTTTTCCAGCATCAAATAATATAACTTCGTTAATTCCTCGCACATTATTTCTTTTGATCCCACTTCTCACCATTGTGTATGTCACAAAAGAACACTGGAAGGCACTCTTTCACAAGCCGACAAAAGGCGACTATGGTGCAATGATTTTGTTCTTTATCCTTAACCTTGCCGTCACTTCACTTGTGGCACTCCTCGTCAAAGCACTCTTTGGAGCAAATGCTAATGCGGCGGCAAATGGACTTGCGGGTGCTGGAGCTTTGGAGATAGTCAGTTTCTACGCAGGAACCGGTATCCAGCTCATGGGCGAAGAGATCTTCACAATCATTCCATTCCTCGCAATTATGTACTTTTTCTATTCACGGGGTAAGGTTACTCGTAAACAAGCCATCATCTGGGCGTTAATACTATCTGCAGTGTGGTTCTCGTTAGCACACCTACCAACCTATGGCTGGAATCTTTTGCAAGTACTCCTCGTTATCGGTACAGCTCGCATCGTATTAACACTTGCGTATATCCGTACAAAGAATCTATGGGTATCTTTCGGCGCCCATTTACTTAACGACTGGGTTATCTTTACCTTTGTTGCCTTTGGGGCAATTGTTCTTGGGGCTAAATAAGTATTTAATCAATAGCTTTACAGATACACTCGGGCAGCGTATAAATACACCGTATAGTGGTCGGGTACCGAAACCCCGAGTTGCGTTCGTTCGCACACTATAGAACATGGAGTACATTGTCCAGACAAAGAGCGGAATATTCCGAAGAAGAACCCCTGGTGTCCGCACCGAGGCTCAAGAAGCTTTCAAGGGCAGAGAAGAAACGATTGAAGAAGGAGAATCCTGCAGGTTCTCCCTCCTCGTCGTCTCTTCAGCCAGTCGTAAAGATCAGGCCCGAGCGTAAGCCCCGGCCGAAGCTTACGATCGTTGAGCCGCCAGAACCGGCGGTCAAGATCCCGGGAGAGAAGCTTCTCGCGAGTGTCGCGAAGAAGTACAAGATCCACGACACTAAGGGCTATAAACGCCTGCAGAAGTCGCGGAAGGATCCCCGGGCGCTCGCAGCGAACGTGGTAAACAGTTCGTTTCTCCCTGTACTCTCCAAGTACAAGGGATATAACCACCTGCAGCTGATGGAGTCGGTCATTGTCGACTACATCCGCGTTGAACGTCCAGAGGTCGAACAGACCGAAGAAGTTCAGCAGGGGAGAAGGCCGAAACGAGCTCTCACTCCACGTCAGCAGCTTCAGGCCGCTCACGTCGCGGCCTCCCGGCCAGCAGCACCCGCCGCTCAAGCCATTACCCGAAGAGGGGCGGCGAAAACCGTCCCTTGCCGAGAAAAGTACGATGATCCGCAGATCGTCCAAGATGCGCTCGATGCGCTTTTCGAAGACGATCAGGAGCTCAAGGCGACGTTCTGTGCCGCTTCCTTGCTGGAAGCGAAGCAGCTCATTCGCACTCACGGGCGCACCGAACAACTAGCCGACAAGTTGAGAGGAAGGCTCGCGTCGCCAACGCGTGTCTACAACTATCTTGATACGGCGGTCAGGGTGCTCATTCCGAAGTACGTCGAGGAGCAAACGGAAGCTGAACAGCAAGCCCGAGTGGCAGCCGAACAGCGTCGCAGAGAGCAAATCGATACGGCTCGCACCTTAGCCGGTCGTCGCGAACAAAAGCGACAAGAGGAGCGTCGTCGCGAGGTAATGAGAAGCAGCCCTTCGTATTGGAGGGACCTCCGACAGGCATGACACTCCCGCTCGCTCTCACGAATAACCTCTCGATACACTGATTGAGGTGAAGTCGTGTGGACGAGCAACCACCATCGAATGGACACATCACGCCAGCCAGGCGGGTGTGTCCATTCGAGGTATGACAACTTCAGAAAAAATAAAGGCGACAGATTACCTCAAAAATGAGATAATAGGTGCTTGATGAATACTCCCGAACTCACGACTAACTTGCCTTCGACACTCACTTCGCCGTATCTTTCTCATCTAGAGCAGTATATAGCCGACGGTAAAAAGGCTGACATCTTGTATGAGCATCAAAAAGCAATTATTAAAGATACGACCGAGTTCTTACGAAATGGCCATTATCGTGGATATATTGAAGCGCCAACAGGTACAGGAAAAACTGTTCTCTTCGTTACGCTAGCTGAAGCTTTTAGTTATCAAGCGACAAAGATACCAAAGATTCTCGTCGTTACGCCAACAAAGGACCTGGTTCGTCAAACACTTGGGGGCAGTCGCGGCGATAAGGGATTTGCTGGATTTGCCCCCCACATGAGTGTCGGTACGTTTTACAGCGACACACCAACGGGTATGCGCGGACTTGAAGCCCAAATTACTATCACGACGTACTCTTCTTTGGCGAAACTGGCGGCGACATCAATCACGACAACTGACGAAGAAGGAAACCGTCACATCAAGCTAGTGAACCTCGTTAACCAGCACTTCGATATTATTTTTCTTGATGAAGGTCATAAAGCGCTCGGGGCGAGTAGTCGACGAATTATTAATGACATCAATCCAGACACCCTGATCATCGGCTTCACTGCAACACCCGACTATCACGCCTCTCGCAGTCTCGAAAGTCTTTTGCCTGTGTTGATTCATCGCCTTGATCTAAAAGAGGCTATCGAACTTAACATGCTTTCATCGGTCATTCCGCTCGCTATTCCTGCGCCAAAAACAACCGCCCAAGAGTTTTCTATCGGTGCGCTCGGTGAGTATGAAAATAAAAGCCTCAAACAGCTTATTCATAATGCCGCTCGAAATCGTATGGTTGTTTCGATCGCTGCACAATTAATTCAAGCAGGTAATACACCAATCATTGCCTGTATTCCCGGTGACACCATGATGCATCCACATATCATCGCAGAGCTCCTTTCCGAACAACTTATTAATGATGAAGATGAAACCACACGACCAATACGTGTCAGTGCTATCACTAGCTCCATTTCAGCTGCAGCACGACAAAAGATTTACGCCGAACTCGAAAAGGGGACTATCGATGCCTTAACCTACATCGACGTCTTAACCGAAGGATGGGATAGTCAGCGTGCAAATGTCATTATTAATGCTCGTCCGACTCGATCACTGGTAGCTGCGCGTCAACGTACAGGTCGTATCTTGCGTAATAAACCCGATAATCGTCCAGCGCTTGCGATTGATATTGTCGATGTTATCGCTGCTAACACCGCACCCCAAGTTTCGATGGCAGACATATTCACACTCGAAAGTATCGAGAATGGATCAGCAATAGGCGACATCGATCCAGTCTATGCTGAGCCGGTAAAGCAATCTATCGAAACGATTTTTAAGAAATATGGTGCGGTTGAAACGATCACGAACAATTACACACTCTATGCTGAAATGCTCGAAACACTTCCACACTTAACTCGTGGCCAGGCATCGATTGAACAAAATGGTAAGATGCGCACCTTCGCTTCCGCTGGCCGTTTATTTACGCGGTTGAATGTCGACAGCTTTGCACTTGCACACCTCAAACAACAGGCAGCTATTGATGTCCGCATGGTTCGTCGTCATCAAGAAGCAATTGAAGCCTACGATGAGGACCAAATTCAAACGTTTTTGGCGACACTTCCGAATGCAGTTCACACAGGACAGGGACTGAAAGTTGGAGATACTTCATTCGTCAGCCTTACCGAGCTTGTTACGATTATCCGTCAAAAATATTCATTTAGTGACCCAAGTTACCGCGATGTCGAGGCGATTGCTCATGAAATCGTCAAATCAGACAGCGATCTTTATTTCACGAAAAGATTCCGAGCACGTACTCATCGTGGGGTCATGCTCTATACCTCGCAAACGATGGTATCGATGGCGATAGGGCAATCGATTGTGGCGGCGTTCCGAGATGAGTAAGCTATGAGACATACCGTTCGAGGCATCATCCTCAAAAACAAACAAATTCTTCTTGTTACTGGCCATGATGCAGATTTTTTCTGGACACCCGGCGGCGGGGTGGAGGGTGACGAGACGATCGTCCAAACGCTTCATCGCGAGCTCAAAGAAGAGTTAGGCGTCGCGATACTCAGCTATAAGCCGTACTATTCATACGAATACGAAGATCAGAAAGTCGATAACTTTATCATCGAAATCGAAGGTGATATCACTGTTGGTGAAGAAATTACTGGGTTCACCTGGTATGACTCAGCTTCTGTTGGCATAAAGCCCTCAAACGGATTCAGTAATACACTGATGCCACAACTTATAAAAGACGGTCTCTTAGCTTAGGTTTAGATTGGTCAATAATGCTATCATAAGCCAATGACAAAGATGGCAAAACAGGGACTCTCTGCTAAACAAGTAGCGCAACGTATCGAGCGGGGTGAAACGAACGCCTTTTCACAAGCAACAAGTCGAAGTGTATGGAGTATTATCTGGGCAAATACTTTCACACTTTTCAATGGCATTATCGGTGTCTGTTTTGTCATACTTCTTTCAATCGGACATTGGCAAGATGTCTTCTTTGGTCTCAGCGCATTTGCGAACTCTATTATCGGATCACTTCAAGAGTTTCGAGCAAAACGTGCACTCGATAAACTTGCACTACTAAATGCCCAACAGGCAACCGTTGTTCGCGACAGTAAAGAACAAACTATCGCGATTAGTGAGATCGTTCTTGGTGATTTACTTGTACTGCGTGCAGGCGACCAAGTGCCGGCTGATGCAAAAGTGAGTGATTCGATCGGCCTCCAGCTAGATCAATCTATGCTGACCGGTGAATCTGACGCAATCGACAAAAAGCCTGACGACGAAGTCCTCTCCGGTTCAGTTGTCGTCGCAGGGACAGGCTACGCGGTTGTCGATAAGGTGGGTGCAGATTCATTTGCTAACCGCTTTGCAAGCGATGCACGCCGCTTCTCGCTCGTATCCTCAGAATTGCGCAACTCAATCAACAAAGTACTCAAACTTGTCGCCTGGGTAATCGGACCAGTTATTCTCCTTGTGCTCAATTCACAGATTATCGCATTAGGTGGCTGGAGCAATGTTGGTGACCCTGCCGTATGGCAAACTGCACTCGTCAGTACGATCGCGTCCGTTGTTGCAATGATTCCGCTGGGACTTGTCTTAATTACGAGTGTGTCGTTTGCACTCGGTGCGGTAAAACTAGCCCGTCAAAAAGTACTTGTCAAAGAACTTGCCGCTGTTGAAGGGTTGGCGCGTGTTGATATGATCTGTCTCGATAAAACAGGCACACTCACGGAAGGAACCATTGCGTTTGAAAAAAGCTACCCTCTCACTAAGAAAGTAACAAAAGGATGGGAGAGCGTCCTTGCCTGGTATGCGATACAGCCAGGCTCGAACGCAACAGCTCGAAGCCTTGCGATTAATTATAGGAATATTCCAGTTGGCTCAATTTCAGGTCAAATCGATTTTTCATCAGCGAGAAAATGGAGTGCCGTTTCTTTTGCTGAGGGTGACAGCAAGGGCTCTTGGGTGCTTGGCGGCCCGGAAATGGTCTTTCCAAACGGAGATGAAAACCTTTCAAAGAAAAGTACTGAATTAGCAGAGACTGGCTCAAGGACACTCGTTCTTGCTTACAGTCCTGAGCAACTTGATGTTAAGAACGAGACATTGCCAGCTCATCTTGAACCAGTAACGCTGCTCGCTTTTCAAGAAACCGTCCGGCCGGATGCCGCATCGACGCTTGCTTACTTTAAAGCACAAGATGTCGCAGTCCGTATCATCTCTGGTGATAACCCAACAACCGTCGCAGCCATTGCACGAAGAGTGGGCCTCGAAGTGTCTGAAGGCTTTGATGCACGTCAACTTCCAGAGGACGAAACCGAATTAATGAGCGTTCTTGAGAAGAACATTGTATTCGGTCGTGTCACCCCTGAACAAAAACAACGAATGGTAGTTGCGCTACAAGCAATGGGGCACACCGTTGCGATGACAGGGGATGGCGTGAATGATACCCTCGCTATTAAACAGGCTGACATCGGAATTGCTATGAATTCTGGTTCAGCTGCTGCAAAAGCAGTCGCACGACTCGTGCTCCTTGACGGACAATTCTCGCATCTTCCAGGTGTAGTCGAAGAGGGTCGTCAGGTCATTGCCAACATCGAGCGTGTCTCAATGCTATTCCTCTCAAAAACGACATATGCGTTCGGACTCGCTATTGTCTTTGGAATAATGGTACTTCCGTTTCCATTCCTGCCACGACAAGAATCTATTGTCGATGGTCTTACTATAGGGCTGCCTGCATTCTTTTTAGCACTTATGCCCAATAAGCAGCGCTATCGGCCCGGCTTCTTGAAGCGATCGCTGACATTTGCGATTCCGGCCGGTATTGTCGTCACCGCCGCTCTCGCAACTTACACTCGCTTGTCAATAAACATGAACACAGATGAAGCCATGCTCCGTACGGGCGCGACGTTACTCCTAATTATCATTGGGCTATGGGTGTTAGTTGTATTGTCTCGTCCGATTAATCTTGCGAAGACAATGGTTATCGGCGCAATGATGATTGGTCTTATTCTCGTATTTTCTATTCCATTCACTGCCCAGTTCTTGCAGTTTGTCGACATCAACGGCAGAACTGCTGGATTAGTTGCCGCAATAGGAATCATTGCCATTGGTTTGATTGAAGTAGTTCGATTCATCCATGGCAGATTATTTAGGGAAGCATCAACTGAGAAGCGTCGGCGTCCAGCCGAGTTAACTGTTATCGTCGTTCTCACGTACCTCAGTGCCTTTATTACGCTGGCGGCAGGATTACTCGCAATCTTTGCTCGCTATATACCTGATCTTACTTCTTTTGAACGCTCAGCGGTATCAATCGCCGGAGCCTCAATTATTCTCATTGGATTCCTTACCATATCGGTTGCTTCGGGAATCGCTCGTGCCGATAGGGCTTCGCGGGTTGTTTTAACCATTCTGCTCGGAATTGTCACGACGTTCTCATTGCTTACGGCAATAATCGGTGACGACGATACAGTTTCGCAATTCATCGCGATTGCGTTTCTCCTTGCAATGATCACTCTCCTTTGGACGGGACGCCAACGAAAATACTTCACACGCAACACACTAAACGTTTAGACACTATATACTAAGGGTATGAAGAAAAAACGTATAGTATTGGGTACTCTTATTGCCTCAAGTATTGTTCTCGTTGGAGTACTCGGTGTTCTCTTTTTAAATAGTAGATTCAACATTGTTCCGCAACTCATATCGAGTCATCTGTCGTCAGACACGAAGGTAGTTTTTCCGAATATAGAGGAAGCTACCCTAAACGATCAGCAAAAAGACATTGTCGCTATCCTTAGAACAGAATATGCGCTCAACCCAGAGGGAACGAAATACTCCGAAGGTATCGAAGAGGCTTGGTGTGCTGATTTTGTTAGCTGGGTATTTAACGAGGCAGGCACCCCTTTCTCAAATCCAAATTCTGGATCTTGGCGAATTCCCGGCACCTATACTCTTCGCGAATACTACGAATCTATCGGTAAGTTTAAGCTTGCTTCATCTGATTATTCACCAGAAGTGGGGGATATCATGCTATACGATAATCCAAGTCCTTTCGGCCAGCACACAAATATCGTGATTGAGAATAAAGACGGAGTCATTACGACGATAGGTGGTAACGAACCTGGAGGAATTAGAATCATTGAACATACCACTCCAGACAATGCCGGATTTATCGGTTACGGCTCGCTTTAAACAGATATTTTCAGCTTTTTCCCAGCTTTACTTTGTATAAAAGATACATGATTGAACAACAAAAATCAGAAAACTCCCCCGTATCTAACGTGCCCGAAACTCCTATCGAGCCCTCATCACAACCAACCCCGCAACCACAAGAAAAAGCTATTCCGAGGCGAGCAGGTTTGGTTATTCTCATTGTCATCTTGATGTTCGGAACGGTAACTATTAGCTCCTTCGCTACTGCTTATTTTATGAATAGTATTGGAGAAAAGGGAAATACTTATACTGTCTCTCCGGCCTCATCAACGACGAGTAACGGAGCAAGTGTATTTGAAAATGTTTCAAAATCGGTCGTAAGTATTACCACGAAATCCGTCCAGCAATATGGACGAACCGGTTGGCAATATCTTGCCGAAAGTGCTGGTACAGGAGTGATTATTTCTGGTGATGGTTATATCCTTACAAATAATCATGTCATTCAAGGTGCTCGACAGGTGACTATTCTCACCAGTGATGAAAAAGAGTTTTCAGCAGAAGTTGTAAAGACTGAACCAGATGCCGATCTTGCCTTAATAAAAGTAACTGATGAAAGTGCCGAGTTTCAGTATGCCCAAATCGGTAACTCTGAAAAGATCGCTGTCGGCGAAGATGTCTACGCAATTGGTAACGCACTTGGTCGCTACCAGAACTCGGTAACAAAGGGAATTGTATCAGGGCTCGGACGACCGATTACTACAGGTGATTCGGGCTTACGCGGGAACCTCCAAGAATTTGAAGATCTTATCCAAACAGATGCAGCAATTAACTCTGGTAACTCTGGTGGACCGTTAATAAACAGTAAGGGTGAGGTAATAGGCATCAATACTGCCGTCGATGGTGAAGCGCAAAATATTGGATTTGCTATTCCTATCAACCGCGCTCAAACATTGATCGAACAAGCAAAGTAAACCAGTCACGCTTTGCATACTGATTAATATATCTTATGCTATTGAGACGAATTATGACTCCGGAGAAGCGGGCTCTGGCGCGATTGCCGGTAGGTGGATGGGGAAATCGACCAACCGATGTTCGCATGCTCTGATTCGAGTCGAGAAAGGCCGGTGATCCACCGCGCAGCTCGGCGCCGTGGGGCGGACACTATTTGCGTGGCGGTCACCCATGCAACATAGATTGTCCGCCCCACATTTCAACGTATTTATTAGTTCAGAAATTCAAAAACCCGGCAGGCTTGGACTTTCGTCCAAAACCTACCGGGTGCAGCGTTCCGCGTCATTGCGGGTGTGCTCGCTCTGCATGCTTTGGTTCGATACTCATGCACATCACTGTGCAGAATTGGCAACCAAGGAGCCACTCAGACGAAGGAAAGGGTTCCACTCCAATTCCTTATATATCCGGCTGTATTAAAGTAACAGCTTGCTTTCTTATCGGTTGGGGAACCGTACTGACGCCATGTCCAAACGCCAGGGTAAGGATGAGTATAGAACTCGCTATTGTTACTGTCAATAATAACACTATACACAATATAGTAACTGTACTATACTAGATATAGTATAAGACTGACGCGCTTTACCGTGTTTTGCGTCTTCATATTGTTATAAAAATCATTAAGGAGTTATTACTCATGTCAAAAATTCTTATTGTTGTTAGCAGTGCCCGTAAGGGTCGTGTTGCAGATAAAATACTCAGCTACATTCAGGCCGACCTTGAAAAGCGAGACAACGTCACCGCTACGGTTGCAGACCTAAAGGAGCTTAATCTTCCTTTCTTCGAGAACGAGCATCCTCCAATGTCACCCGACTTTGTTATCGATAACCCAGAAGTTGCTGCCTGGAGCGAACTCGTAAAGGCCGCTGATAGCGTTGTCCTCATCACCCCTGAATACAACCACACCCTTAACGCAATCGAAAAGAACGCGCTCGACTCATTGGGTGCTGACTGGGAAAACAAGCCAGTTACTGCCGTTGCATACGGATGGAGCGGTGGTTCACTTGCCGTCGGTACACTTCGTGAAGTGCTAAAGAACCTCAAGGCCGACACAAAAGAAAATATCGCACAGCTCGCATTCATGAAGGACCTTAATCCAGATGGAAGTCTCCTCGATGAAGCAAGTGTTGCAAACCAAATCGCCGCTACTATCGACGAAATCGCGTAAACCCTCCACGCTTACAATTTAACCCCTCATTTCGAGGGGTTATTGATTATTTAAGCAAAATGTGCTATAATATACGAGTTGTTTCGCTATGAAGCAACGAACCTTTGCGTTTCTGTTACGCCCTTATTGAAAGGGGAGCGTGGTGCAGCGAACACTGAATGATCTCAGTACTTACTGCACCACACACCACATCAATCAAGGGGGAATCTTGGTCTCAAAACACGCAACACTTATCGTCCCTGACGGAGTTGGCTACATCCAGCAGCTCCTGAAGCTCGAGTCTTCGGCTCACGAGGATAACACCTTGTCCGCTCCGAAGACCGACGCCGAACACATGATGGAACGAGCGGTAAAATTTGCCGTTCATCTTCTGGATCACCAGCACCTGGCCTTTCAGACGGTCGAACTCTTCGGAGACTTCGCCCATCGAGGCTATTCGGCACACAGCACCCTGAAGCTCCTCGTGAATCTCAGAGTTGGCGCAACGCACCGCAACGCGCCACCTCGACCGACCGTACAAGAGCTCGAAGACATCGGACACTTCCAGTTCGGTCTCTTCGATCTTGAAATACAGTTCGTCGAGTACGGCTGGAAAGTAAAGCTCGACGAGCTCAGCTCCCAGCCCGACGACGATGAGTTACGTGAGTGGCGAAGCATCGCTCGTGAAGTGAAGCTCTTCTTGCCCAGCGTGAAGTGTTTCGTGTAAAGAGCTACTCCGTAACAGAAACCCCAGACCGAGGAGGAGCGCCCTGTGCGCATCACCTCGGTCTGGCAGTTTCCCAAGTTCATAATATTTTATGCATTTAGGTCACTGCATACAGCCGATATTGACTAATCTACTTATAGATTCTATAATAAGTACGTCCAGATCGTCTGGACTTCTTTTAAAAGAGAGCCGAGGAACCATCACTGATGAAACTCACCGAAAAAAGCGTCCTCGTGATCTATGGCATCTGCCTGGTTGACGAAGATATCGAGAGCCGAGAGGGTATCGAGGCAATCGACGGGGTGTACCTCAGAACGATATATCTCAGCCCTACGCGACTCAAGATCCACGAAAAAGAGATCGTCGAGCTGCTCGACCAACTCAGCGACTCCTTCCTGGAACCTGCTGGCCAATTCCTGATGGATGGCCGGAAGCGAAAAGAAGGAGGAGAGAATTGGACCAACCACGATATTATCGTGGACATGTTGTTCATTCTCGGTCAGGGACTGAAACACTTCGAACACCGAAACGGCCCGCCGCTACCCCTTCAGGCTTCCGGCACCGCTCTCATCGTTCGTGTACCGATCGAAAAAGAATAAAGCCCTTCGTACGCATCGAGCATTACTGTTCTGCGTGAATCACGGAGGGCAGTTTGCTACCCAAAATATGCTATACTACTGCTATTAACAACTCAATATAAAGAGTGCAGCGAGAGACCTAGCTCCGTGACCTGCCAGCAACCTGCAATTGTAAGGTGCTCCACCTAGCCCCGCCCGGGAAGGATATCGTCGTATCACTACGTATCCTTTCTGTGCAAGAAAGGATATTTTTATGTCAACAATTATCGGATTCAGAACCGCAGAAAGCGTTTCACCTCGTCACCCTGACAAGATTTGCGACCAGATTTCAGACGCCATACTCGACGCCCATTTAAGGGAGGATCCAAATGCACGGGTCGCCGTTGACGTCGCTGGAGGACACGGAGCTGTCTTTATTACCGGTGAAGTGAGCTCGGCGGCAACCCATGTTGACCTCCCTGCGATCGTTCAAAGACTCGCAGGCGATGTCACACTGATCGAACGTCTTGCCATTCAGAGTCCAGAAATTGCCCAAGGTGTTGACACCGGTGGAGCAGGGGACCAGGGCATCATGGTTGGCTACGCGACAAACGAAACCGACGAATATCTGCCTTTAGAATATGTACTCGCTCGTAGGCTGAATCAGTACCTGTTTAAGCAGTGGCCATACGATGGCAAAACTCAAGTCACCACCAAAGACAACAGTGTCCATACCATCGTAGCCAGCTTTCAACATGCACCCCATCAGCAACTGCGCGAGAGGGTCTTAGACTGGCTCGCTCAGGAGCCACTCGCGACATTCACGCATCCACCTGTTCTTCATATAAATCCGGCGGGTGATTGGGAAATAGGGGGATTTGATGCCGACGCCGGACTGACAGGTCGAAAACTGGCAGTCGATAATTATGGACCTCGTGTTCCTGTTGGCGGAGGAGCATTTAGCGGCAAAGATCCCTCAAAAGTAGATCGTTCCGCAGCCTACATGGCACGCCGGATCGCTGTCGATTATTTGAAGAAACGAGACGCAAAAGAAGTGATCGTCTATCTCGCCTACGCAATCGGCTTTGCCCAACCTATCGAGGCGACCGTCCATATCGATGGCGAAATCGAATCGATTGAAGGCTACGACCTTTCTCCACAAGGGATCATATCATTCCTCGATCTCCGTCGACCCCAATACGAAGAACGAGCCCGCTATGGCCACTTCTAATATTGTATTTCCCTCTGTTATCGGTCATACTAAGCGCAAGTAGTATGACCAAACAAATAAATAGGGGGGCGACTATGACACCGCTGACATTGTCACACTTTTGGCAACGCCGCATTTATGAGGTATTATTCCTGCTGTCGCTTGCAATTCTTGCGCTCTTTATCGTCCCACAATTAAGCACGATCCAGCCGCTCGGCGTCTTCGCTATCGATTTATTTGTCGCCATAGGAGCGGGAGTCACCGCAATTGCCAGTATCGTGCTCTATTTTCTCGTCGCGAAAAATCTTCCTCAAAACCTTACGGTTGTTGTCTATCTGTTGTTTACTGCAACCGTTGGACTTTTGATCTTCCAGACAGGAGGAACAAGTTCTCCCTTCATCGCTTTATGGATGCTTCTGGCTTTCTTTAGTGGTGTTTTTGCGGTTTGGGGAACAGTGCCAATCTTCATTGCAACCGCCATCTATACTGCGCATATCTATCTCACTGTTGGATTAAGTGCAGGCATCATTACAATGATTTCCTTCATCTCAATCGTGCCGATGCTTATTAGTATCTTCATCTGGCGTCACCACGAAGGAGTTGATGAATCAAGTAAGAACGTTAAAAAGCTTACTAATGAGCTTTCGGAGATCGCAAGTCGTTCTGAGATTATTATTAACGCTATCGGTGACGGCGTTATTGCAGTCGATAGCCTGGGAGTAATCCAACTCATTAACCCAGCCGCCCAAGAGATTCTTGGATGGGGTAAACAAGATGCGATGATGTTGAACTATAAATCTATTTTGCAGATGCTTGATGCAAACAATCACGACCTTGATCCGGCAGCCGACCCAGTCGCACAAGTACTCAACACTAACCAGCAAGTACGTTCGACAACCATCACCATTCGGACACAATCAGGGAAAAACATCATCACCTCAATTGTTGTTTCGCCGATTGGAGACGCAGGGTCGGGAGTTATCGCTGTGTTCCGAGACGTCACGAAGGAAAAGGCCGAAGAACACGAACAGGCTGAGTTTATTAGTACGGCTAGCCATGAAATGCGCACACCAGTTGCCGCTATTGAAGGCTACTTAGGGCTCGCCATGAACCCAAACACTGCGACAGTTGACCAACGAGCTCACGATTTCATCGGGAAGGCACACGAAGCGGCTCAACACCTCGGACGATTATTTCAAGACCTGCTCGACGTCTCAAGATCAGAGGATGGGCGCATGACAAATACCCCAAAGGTTACTGATCTTACTCTTTACACGGAAACAATTGTCGAAGGGCTTCGAGTAAAGGCTCAGGAAAAGGGACTCGACATCAGCTTCACGCCAACATCACAACGAGCTCAAAAAACTATTACTCCTGTTTATTTCATAAACGAAGATACTGATCATATTCGCGAAATACTCGACAACCTCATCGAAAATGCTATCAAATATACACCAAAGGGTGAGATAACTGTTGATATCACCGGAACCGACGACAAGGTGGTCGTGAGCGTTAAGGACAGTGGCCTAGGAATCCCCGCTGAAGATATTCCTCACTTATTCCAGAAATTCTATCGAATCAACAATGCCGATCGTCAACAAATTGGTGGAACCGGCCTCGGGCTTTATCTTTCACGTCGACTTGCCGAAGCGATGCAGGGTCGTTTATGGGTGGAGAGCGTCTATCAACAGGGAAGTACGTTCTTCTTGGAGATTCCTCGTTTGAGCACCGAAGATGCCGAGCGCCTAAAGCAGGAGCAGGCAAAACAAGCCGCAGCAGCACCAGTTCCCGCTCAAACGGGACCCGTAACGATTACCTCCATGCAAGCAAATGCAACGGGAGCACCAGCAGCTCCAGTAAGTAACGTCCCTCGTGGTCAAAACCTGACAAGGGAACAAATTGCTGCTCGCGTCCGCCAACTTGAAGTCATGGCTCGTGCAAATCCTCCCGCTACTCCTGCACAGGCCGCCCCAGCACCGGCGGCTGCACCGATAGCACCTCAAACACCGCTTACCCCGCCGCCTGTTCAAGCACCCTCTGGTCAACCACAACCATAAGTGCTATGGTAATATTAATAATCATCGGATAGAATAAAGGTACTTATGACGAAAATTTTGCTAGTTGAGGACGACAAAAGCCTACGAGAAATCTATGGCGTACGCCTCATGGCCGAAGGATATGAAATTGTTTCAGCCGGAGATGGTGAAGAGGCCCTTGCAGTAGCAATTAAAGAACGCCCGCTCTTAATCTTGAGTGACGTCATGATGCCAAAAATCAGCGGCTTTGATATGCTCGATATTCTTCGAAGTACAACAGAGACAAAAGACATAAAAGTTATTATGATGACCGCACTTTCAAGTGACGATCAACGGGCTCGCGGTGAAGCACTTGGTGCCGATCGTTACCTCGTGAAATCACAAGTAGGTATCGAAGACGTCGTTCGTACCGTACATGATGTCTTAGGCGACAGTATTGCAAAGCCTGCCGCAGCGCCAAGTTTCCCTTCAACTCCACTCGGTGCACCAGCACCCGCTCCGGTCGCTGCACCCGTCGCTCAGCCAACGCCTGCTACTCCTGTCGTCGCGCAGGAACTTCCTGTTATCACATTGCCTCCTGAACCAGCAGCCGCACCGGCGCCAGTCACACCAGCTCCTGCTCCAGCACCAGTCGCCGCGCCGATTCCTGCTCCCGTTCAACCAGCCCCACAGCCAACAGCATTTGTCGAACCAGTCGCCGCGCCGATTCCTGTTCCACCGGCTCCTGAACCAGTGTCAACACCCGTCGCCCCTGCACCCGAGCCACTCTCGGCCTATGCAGTTCCTGAGCCTACTCTTGCGCCAGTGCCAGCTGCGCCTGTTCAATCTCCTGAACCAGCCCCACAGCCCGCACCAACCACACTTCCTGAACCTACTGCACCTTTTTCTACTGATCGTCCTGCCTCACTTGGTGATCGCGTCATTAATCCGTTACCGTCAGCAGTTGACCTTAACTCAGTGAATAGCGACCTCTCAAACCAGATCAGCCAAGAGCTGAACGGCACGAACACACCACCAACTGTTTAGCCCTGCTATACTATAGGTATGAGCGAACGACTTAATAAATATCTGGCCGTCCAACTAGGAGTCTCGCGACGCGAGGCCGATGAACTTATTGCCGCCCATCATGTCCGTGTTAATGGCGAAGAAGCAACTCTTGGGAGTCGTTTCGAAATCGATGATGTCATCACCGTTAAAGGAAAACCTTTAAGGGACTCTGTTGCATTTGACTACTATGCACTTCACAAGCCAATTGGCTATATCTCATCCCGCCGCCAACAAGGCGAGTGGCCGACATTGTATGAACTCCTCCCAGAAGAGCTCCATCACCTGAAACCCGTTGGACGGCTTGATAAAGATAGCAGTGGTTTGATTATCCTTAGTAACGATGGCGATTTCCACTATCAGATGACTCATCCGAAGTTCTATAAAACCAAGATGTACGAAGTAACGCTTGATATTCCACTTCAGCCACTTCATCATCAAATCATTAACGATCATGGCATCCAGCTCGAAGACGGACCAAGTCAGCTCATCCTTGAACGGGTTGATGATGAGGGACGAAAATGGATCGTCACCATGCACGAAGGGCGTAACCGTCAGATTCGGCGAACCTTTAATGCCCTAGGATATGGGGTAGATTCACTCCATCGCACTCACTTTGGAGAATACCGCTTAGATGATATGAAGCCAGGGGATTACAAAAGAGTGACATACAAAGGTTGATAGAATAGCGTTTTTGTAGTATAAAATAATTATAAGAGGGACCAGCGAAGGTTCTTTATTTTTTATATGTCAGAGCTAGAATCATCAATTACACCTGAAGTAGCAAAGAGCTTTCTTGATGTTGCTCGAAGGCAACAGGCTGTATGGCAAGAGGATCCGCAACCGTATCGTAGCGAAGCGGGGACTCATCGAGCATTCGACGAATTCTCTCATAATTTTCTTACGCGAATGCGCGGAGATGAGGAGCTTGATGGCTTTTTTGAAAGAATCTCGAGTGATGCAGGCTTTTCAGTTACCGCACAATTCTTATACATGGGTGGTGCAAAAGCAGCGCTTAATGGATACAGCCTACAAGAAACACGTGCGGCTATGTATAATCACAACACATTTAATAATCTCACCCTCTTCACAAGAGAGCGTCAAAAAGTTACCCGACGCCTCGAAGTGGCCTATGGCTTAATCTTCAACTACTACCACGAACCGGAGGATGAACTTGACCTCTATTCTATTAGTACCGAGGATGGACTCGTCTTGGAAGATTACCAACACCGACGTGATCGTACTCGCATGGAAGTATATATGAAAGAATATCGCGAAGGGAACGAGGATTACATCGATCCAGCATCGATTCGCAATAAGTCTGAGAATCCAGTCTTCTGCCAAGGTCACACAGCAGGCGTCCTTGCTGTAACCTATAGGACAATGCTCATGATCAGTCTCGATGACCCACACCTTTATCCTGCAACCCTTCGACGATTCCAATCTGACGCTGCTGAAGCAGCCTCATAGCGCTTACGCTCGCAAAATCCTGACACCTCTGTTATAATTACCTCGTTATGGCTTCAAAACTTCCTACAGTTGCGATTATTGGTCAAGCGAACGTCGGAAAGAGTTCGCTTTTTAATCGTTTTGTGAAATCTCGACAAGCAATTGTCGCGAAGGAGGCAGGAACCACTCGTGATAACGTACTCGGGAAAGTCCAGTACAACGATCACACTTTTTGGCTTGTTGACACCGCAGGATTAAAAGATCCTAACGACGAATTCGAAGCATCAATCCAAGAGCAAATTACCGAAGCAGCCGCTGCTGCCGATGTTATCCTTGTCGTTGTCGACTCAACCCAATACCCTAGTGACGAGGACCGTATTGTTGCAAAGAAAGCCCTTAAGAGCAAGAAACCCGTTATCCTCCTTCTTAACAAAGCCGACCTTGGCGGTAGCCTTCCTGAAGATGAATTTCGTCGTCTCGGTATTAAGGATATTATCCGCACCAGCGCCGAGCACACCCAAGGACTTGAAGAAGTCATGCAAACAGTCACCGAGATTATCCCTCCTCGAACTGAATACATCTCAGATGATATTCTTCGTGTCTCATTAATTGGTCGCCCGAATGTCGGAAAAAGCTACCTCTTCAATACACTCGCCGGAAAGCAACAAGCGATCGTTGCGAATATCGCCGGAACAACACGCGATGTTAACCGTATCGCCTTAAAATATAAAGGACAAGCGATCGAGCTCCTTGATACCGCTGGTATGCGTAAGCCTGGTAAGCAAGAAGTAGGAATTGAAAAATTCAGTGTTTTGCGAACCCTCCAAGCGATCGAAGAAAGCGATATCTGTTTCCTCCTTATGGATGTGAATGAAATCAACACACAACTTGACCAACGACTTGCTGGTATCATCGATGAGGCAGGTAAAGGAATGGTTGTTGTTGTCAGCAAATGGGATAGTGTTATGGACAAGGATGCCTTTACCCGTGATGCGATTGCACCAAAAATTGCGCGAACTTTCGACTTTGTGCCATGGGCACCGCTCATCTTCACGAGTAGTGTCACCGGACAGAATGTTACAAAATTATTTGATCTTCTTCTTGAGATTCGTGATCGTCGTAATCAACAGCAAAAGACTCGTCAGTTAAACGACATGCTTCAACGGGCCATCGCAAAGCACCCGCCAGCAGGCCTCAAGAATACTTTTCCAAAGCTTCGTTACATGGTACAGACCGATGTTTCGCCACCGTGGTTTGTTATTTACGGAAGCAATCTTAAATTCCTTCACTGGAGCTACAAGCGTTTCCTCGAGCGCAACATGCGTGAAACCTTTGACTATATTGGAACACCAATTAAGTTCAGCTTCCGCGATGAAAAGCAGATCAAAGCAAACCGTGAAAAAGCTGCCGAAGAAGAAAAAGCAGCAGCCCTCGAAACTCCTAGCGCAGAGGAATAAAAAAGCGCCCGCTTGGGCGTTCGTAATGATGAGTGGGTGACCCGGCCGAGAACATCGCTGTTCTCTAGCCGGATCTCGCCACGTACTCAGAGGGGGAGATGTTTTGTTATTCGTTCCCGCTGCCGAGCAGATACATCGTCGTGAATATCGATAGCCTCGAAAGACACCGCAACCATTGCAAGACAGAGGAGAATCCCTCCGAACTGAACTGCATAGGACGATGCCTCTTGCGGTGTACGCAGAACCGCTGCGATGATCATCGAGCAGGGAGCGACACCCGTGTAGGCCAGGAAGCGAAGAAGGTAAGGGAGCACTGTCTCGTACTCGATTACCCCACGCACCACCTTGATTGCGAAGACGCAAAGCATGACGACCCACAAGCCGACACTTGCGACATCCAATATTACAGAGAGGACAGGGAACATTTTCACCAACTTCCATAGGACGTGGGGCATTTTGCAAACGCAAAACTATACATACTATACAATATTTTTAAACAAAATAAAACACCTTCAATCAGGTGTACTTCGACGAAGCCGGGGTGAGCCCGAAGGCCCACCCACACGGCTTCGTCTGATCAGGGAGATGTCGGCTTAGCATGTTTCAGTGGCGTCCCAGCGGCTTTGACGACTTCACGCGAAGCCACAAAGAACACCACTAGTGTCACCGCCATGCACCCCCAAAGGGCAATCCGAGCAACGAGCTCAGACGTGCTGTTCGCCTCCATCCATGCATAGAGCATACCGAGCAGGAAGTAGCCGACAAACGCCGGAACCACCACACGCCAGAGGATATCTGCCGATGGGGTTGAACTGATCTTCTTGCGAAGGACGTACAACGACACAAGCCGATAGAACATGCCGACAAAAGCGGCAGTCATCAAGAGACCTATTAGCGTATTTACTACGGACACAATTGTTCCCCTCATCCATACTTATGAATTTCATAAGTAAATATATAATAACATAAAATAAGTTTTAATCAATATGTGTCAATAGTAAAGCAGCGAAGCCGGGGTGAGCCCGAAGGCCCACCCACGCGGCTTCGCTTAGGGTGCTTGTGTCGCGACTGAGACGCTGAGAGCGTCCGCCTCCGCCTTCGCCTGAGCGAATGCAGAGACGAGTCGAGATTCTCCTCTCGTTCGATAGCCGAAGATGAGGAGAGCGACAACCGAAAGGAAGATGATCGGGCCGAACACCCATCCAGTCACGACAGTCGCGTAATCCCCGAGCATCTGAGCGCCAAGGATCACGACAGCGAGACAGTAGACGAGGAAGCTTCCCCAAACACCGTTCCAGCTCGGCGCTTTCGCCTCGTCGTCAGGAACGTTCGAAAGCTCCTTCGACATCACTTCATGGACCTTGTTGGTCAGCGAGCCCAGCATAATCGCCAGGAACACCAACAGGACCAACATAACTTGCAGTTGCGGACTCACTTTTTTCTCCCCTCGGAGCATACCTGTGACCATCACAAGCCCATATACTATGACATGAAATAATAATTTATTCAATAAGGTACAATGAAAGTAATGAAGCTCATCGTCGCCCAAGGAAATCCTGGTAAAAAATACGAACGTACCCGTCATAATGTTGGGTTTGTTGCGCTTGATACCTACGCTGAAGATAATAACCTTTCCTGGAAAGATCAGGACAAGTTTAACGCCCGCATTACAGAGCTAACGATAGGCGATGAACGATCGTTGCTTGTCGAGCCTCAGCTTTTCTACAATGAAACTGGACCAGTTATTCGTAAGCTTGTTGACTTCTACAAGCTGAGTCCAGCTGAAGATGTCCTCGTCATCCATGACGACCTTGCCCTCCCGCTCGGCACCCTCCGAGTTAGAGAAAAGGGCAGTGACGCAGGAAACAATGGAGTTAAAAGTCTCAACAGCCACTTAGGCGATGAGTATTGGCGCATTCGTGTCGGAATTTGGTCTGAAGACCGAAACCACTTAAACGACGTCGATTTTGTGCTTGGCGCATTTTCAAAAGACGAACAGCAAAAACTTGATGAACATGTTATCCCAAAGATTCATACTCTCGTCGACGGCTTTATTAAAGGCACACTCGAAGCAACCAGTCATCGACTGGCGTTAGATTCTGAAAACAGTTAAGAAAAATCCAATAAAAAGCGCCCATAGTAAGGGTGGGCATCACTATGGGCGCATTTTACCCTTTAACCCACCCGAGCGGTCTCAACGAAGCGGTAGCGAACCAATAGTTAAAATGTGGTGCGCGCCTGACTTTCCGAAGAAAGTCACTACTGTATAGTCGTTATAATGAAATCGCTTGATAGGGCTCCCGAACCACGAGGGTTGCGGGCGTTAAAGGGATTAGTATACATACAAGGCTGTCATCCTTCTGACCAAGGTCATTCGGAAAGCTAGGAAAGTGGAGGGTAGTTACTTAAGAAGCGCCGTGTATGTAACCTAACATTAAAGTTAGAATAGGGGGTATAAGGTGCTCTTGGTCAACCTCGCAGATCAACCAATCATGTTGGATATTAGCACGAATTTGACATAATGTCAATACTTTCTAAAACAAAAGCTATGAAAATCAATACTATTTCACCAGATAAGCATAAATACTTACAGATGATAGGTGCTATTGCAAAACCGCCTAAAACATTACACATTAGGGGAAGGATTCCGCCAGACCGGTTGTTATCTGTTGCTATTGTTGGCACACGGAAGCCTACTCTGTATGGTACACAAGTTACCTGTGAAATAGCTGATAGATTAGCGCGGAAGGGCATCGTCATTATTAGTGGCCTCGCCTACGGGATCGATGCCTCTGCCCATATGGCAGCACTCGATGCAAACGGTACGACAATTGCTATTCTTGCCCATGGTCTCGACGAGACGTACCCGCGAAGCCACGAAGGACTTGCTGACCGTATCGTCCAAAATGACGGTGCGCTCATCACTGAATACTCATCTGGGGCAGGAGTAAGAAAGCATCACTTCCTTGAACGCAATCGAATTGTCAGCGGCTTAGCCGATGCGGTTATCGTTGTCGAAGCAGGGGAGCGTAGTGGCACACTATCAACCGTCATGCATGCACTCGAACAAGGAAAAGAAGTGTTTGCGGTACCCGGCAACATCACAAGCCCTCAGTCGGTTGGACCAAATCGGCTTATCCAGCAGGGGGCTCATCCCGTAATATCAGTCGATGATATCTTGGCTGTGATCGCACCTCACTTGATTGACGTCGAGAGTGAATCAGGACCTCCTCGCGGAAATACACCAGATGAATCGATTATCTTGCAATTCATCTATCAGGGGGTGACAGAGAAGGAAGCTCTCCTTGCGGCTAGTGGCCTTAATGCGAGTCAATTCCTTCAGACGATAACAATGCTCGAAATTGCCGAACTCATCACAGTACGAGCAGAACACTATATAATAAGAGGATCGCCTTGAATCCAGGGCACCCATTTACAAACCCACGACAATTGTGTAAAGTACCCACTTGTGTTTAGCTGGGTAAGCAAACAAAAGCAGTTTCGAAATTTATATGTCAAAAAATCTAGTCATCGTCGAGTCGCCAGCAAAGGCAAAAACAATCGAGAAATACCTCGGTAAGGATTTTACCGTGCTTTCAAGTGTTGGGCATATTCGCTCAATCGCAAAAAAGACAAAAACTGGTACTCCGCCTATTGACGTGGCAAATCAATTCGAAACAACCTATGAAGTTGACCCAGAAAAAAAGAAAACGGTTACTGAACTAAAGAAGGCACTAAAAACTGCCGAACAAGTTTGGCTCGCAACTGATGAAGACCGTGAAGGAGAGGCGATTGCCTGGCACCTTTGCGAAGTTCTTGGACTTGATCCGACCAAGACGAAGCGTATTGTCTTTCATGAAATTACAAAGTCAGCTATCGAAGAGGCGGTAAAAAATCCGCGTACTGTTGATATGCAACTCGTTCAAGCCCAACAAGCTCGTCAAATCCTTGACCGTCTTGTTGGTTTTGAACTCTCTCCTGTTGTCTGGCAAAAAGTCCCTGGTGGTAAATCCGCCGGCCGAGTCCAGTCGCCAGCCGTTCGCCTCTTAGTCGAACGAGAGCGCGAGATCGAAAGTTTCGAAGGATCATTCCAATTTAAGATTACTGCTGAATTTATGCATGAGGGCGCAGTCGTCAAAGCTGAAGTGCCGAAACGTTTCGACACCGAAGAGGCTGCTCAAACTTTCCTTGAATCATTAAAGGATGCTTCATTTACCGTATCGAATGTAACGACAAGTCCGAGCACACGCAATCCAGGCGCTCCGTTCACGACGAGTACCTTGCAGCAAGAAGCGAACTCGAAGCTTGGTTTTGGTGCCCGCGCCACCATGTCCAGCGCACAGAAGCTTTACCAAGAAGGTAAGATCACCTACATGCGTACCGACTCAGTTAACTTAAGTGGTCAGGCAATTGCCGCTGCCTCAAGCTATATCAATAGTGCATTTGGCGAAGAATACTCACAGGTTCGTCAATTTAAGACAAAGAATGCAAGTGCCCAAGAAGCCCACGAAGCGATTCGTCCAACTGACATGGCGCTTGAAAAGGGAAGTAGTAACGAGTACGACCAAAAACTCTACGACCTTATCCGTCGACGTGCCCTCGCGAGTCAAATGGCACCGGCGAAGCTTGAAAAAACGACCGTCACAATTACCGTCAGTAGCGCCAGCGAAATCTTTGAAGCCAAGGGTGAAGTAATTATCTTTGACGGATTCCTCCGTGTATATGGTGGAGGAAAGAAAGATCCCGATATCCTCCCTGCAATGACGAGCGGCGACCTTTTGGACCTCGAAACAATTCTTGCAAAACAAACCTTTGCTCGTCCGCCCGCTCGCTACACCGAAGGAAGCCTCGTGAAGAAACTCGAAGAGCTCGGTATTGGCCGACCTTCTACCTACGCAACTATTATTAACACCATCCAAGCCCGTGACTACGTCGTAAAGGGTGAAGGTGAAGGTGAGCCTCGAGACGTCATTACATTGTCATCAAAAGATGACGCTGTCGTACGTGAAGTCATTCAAGAAAAAACAGGTTCTGATCGTGGCAAGCTCGTTCCAACAGCGATTGGTCGTATGATCAGCGACTTCTTAACCGACCACTTTGAACAGGTAGTTGACTATGGCTTTACTGCAACTGTCGAAGAAGATTTCGACAAAATCGCTGCCGGCGCACTGGCACGAAACGTCATGCTCGAAAAGTTCTACGTTCCTTTTCACAAGCTCGTTGAAGGATCGGGAACAATCGACCGTGCCCAAGTTGCCCAGGCAACGCCAGTGGGTACCGATCCTAAATCAGGAAAAATGATTTACGCCCGTTTTGGTCGCTTTGGCCCAATGCTGCAACTCGGTGATACCGAAGACAAAGAAAACAAACCATTGTTTGCTCCTATGCCAGCAGGTGCTCGTATCGAGACAGTCACGCTCGAACAAGCCTTGAAAGCGTTCCAACTTCCCCGACTCGTTGGAACAACCGATGATGGTAAAGATATCAAAGCAAACATCGGTCGCTTTGGTCCTTATATCCAAGTTGACAAGCTTTTCGTCAGTATCAAGCCCCTTGATCCTCATACTATTACAGAAGCTGAAGCTCGACAGCTCTATGCAGATAAGCTCGTTGCAGAGGCCGAGAAGAATATCTCCGATTTCGGTGATGGGATTAAAGTACTAAAGGGTCGCTACGGACCGTACGTTACTGATGGCAAGAAAAACGCCAAGATTCCTAAAGACACTGAGCCAAAAGACATCACTCACGAGCAGGCAAAACAGATGATTGCCGATGCTCCCGCGGGGAAATCGAAGAAACGAGCACCGCGTCGTAAAGCGACAAAAAAATAGACTTTTAAGTCAAAAAGTGATATAATAAGAGTATCTTCACCCCGAGTCCGGAAGTTCCGGACTCTTTCTTTGTAGAAAGGAGGTGAGGAAGAGTGAGTGATCTTATCGGACAAGTGTCCCAGACCGCACAGTGGGCTGCGCTCCTGCTGCTCGTGAGCATCGTGCTCATCGTGCTCGCATTTGTCGCAATGCACCACCGTAAGCTCATGGTTGAGCGACTGCTGTTCGCAGTTGCGCTTCCCATGCTTGGGATTGGACTCCTGCTCGTCGCTGTGAATGTGACGCAGATCGATCTCCTGCAGGTGAGCTTCTCGACCATCGCGAGTCTGGAAGGACAACCGATGATGTATGGAGCGATCACTGCGATCGCTGGTGTCTTCCTGGGAGTGTTCATCCTTGGATATGCCCTTGGGCACGCCAATGACGCCCCGCAACGCAAGCGGACGGTTAAGATAGCTGAGAAGAAGGCGATCAAAGTCGAAGCCAAAGCCGTCAAGGCCGACGCAAAGGAAACCGTCAAGCAGCTCAAGCCCTCACCCTAATCATCCTCCAGCCTTCGAAGGGAAGAAAAATCCTTCGTTGAGGCGGAGGATTTTTCTTTTCGTCATCTCATAAAACCATAACCATGATACGCTAGAAACATGAATAATAGGGGAGCCAAAGGCTATACCGTTGTCGAACTGATCATTATGATTGTCGTGATAGGCATTTTGATTGCCATCTCGGTATTTGCTTATTCATCAGTTCAGAAAAGTGCGGCCGAAAAAGCGCTTCAAAGTGATCTTCAAAATGTCGCCCTTACTATGCAGCGCAACTATCAACAAAATCTTGAATACCCCACCTCACTTCCCGAAGATTTCGTAACAACAAAAAATGTTACCCTCGTCGTATCACGAGCAGGGCAGGTTGACACCTACGCTAATCTTTCACCAATTCAAAACGGAACATTATTCTCAAAGATTTGCCAAGACCTGGTTGCCGAAGGTGCAGGGAAGGGTGTTAACCAAGGCGGGGATACCGAAGATTACATTACCGGCTGCGGCAACTGGAATTATAACAGTATGCAATTTACCGGCTGGAACTCAAAGGTCTACGCCACGCCAGTGCAATCTGCAACACTCCTAAACTACGCGAACACCTTCACCACTAATGATTCATGGAATAAGATTGGGCAAGAAGCAGTAGTGAAAAACTTCTATACCCAAATGGTTACCCGACACACTCGTCAGGGTGGCACATTTCCTATTACGACTTTCTGGGACTATTGGGCAACAAGTGGTAATGGGGGAGTAATGCCTCAACCATTACCGCCTCCTGTCGTTAAGCCGTACTACTGCGTTACCGCCACTTACGAAGGATTAACTGGACTCTCTTGGAATATTAGCGAAGATCAAAAACTCCGTCGTGGAGCTTGTGCATAAGCAATATAATACCACATATTGTGGATAACTAAACGCTCACAACACTATTTACAAGGCATGTCTATTTCATGCTATAATGAAGTAACCATATAAAGTGTTTGACATTACTTAAATAATCTTTTATAATGATAGACATTAAGGATAACAAACTTAGTTCCCGTGGTGTGGCAGGAAGAAAGATTTAGAGACATGACCGACGCAACTGACGTTAAACAGCATATCGACCTCAAAGCAGGGGTCACCGATGTGCTTGGGCTCATCGACCAAGAGCGTGAAAAAGAAATTATTACTCGTCGTTTCGGTCTCTATGACCGACGCGAAACGCTCGAACAAATCGGTGAATTGCTCGGTATCACTCGTGAACGTGTCCGTCAGCTCGAAAAAGCAATCTTAGTTCGTCTAAAAATCGCTGCCGAAGAAGGCAAGACCGAAGTCGTCTCTAATCTCGAAAAAGTATTCATCCGTACCCTTAGTGAAATGGGTCGCGTTGCACGTATCCAGGACCTCGCCGACACACTGTATGGCCGTTCGACAAATGCTCAAGAACGTGCTCATGTTGCCTTCATCGCCACTCTTGCACCTGGCCTCACTGTCATCGACGAAAACGACCACTATTACGCTGCAGTTGCCATCGCTGACTACGGTGACGAAAAGAAGATTCGTAGTCAGATCGATACGATTGTGAAAACAATCAAAGAACATGGCGAACCAATGTCACTCGACCAACTTCACGATGCACTTTCTTACGAACACCCTGACCATGTTCGTGCACTTGCGAGCATTAGCAAGCAGCTCGCACACCTCAAAGACAGCTGGGGACTTACGAAGTGGCCAACAGTCAACCCGAAGAACATCCGCGACAAGATCTACGTTATCCTTGCCGAAAATAAACAGCCACTTCATTTCTCAGATATCGCAAAAGCGATCAAGGGAAGCAGCTTCAAGCGAAAAGATGTCACGACACAAGCAATTCACAACGAACTTATCAAAGACAAGCGCTTCGTCCTCATCGGTCGTGGCATCTACGCCCTCGACAACTGGGGATACAGCCGTGGAACCGTTTCTGACATCATTGCTCAAGTATTAAAAGAAGCTGGCGAACCACTTCACCGTGACGAAATCGTTAAACGTGTTTTGAAAAGCCGTCAGGTAAAGGAAACGACTATCTTGCTCAATCTTCAGAGCAAACCACAATTTAAGCGGGTCGCGAAAGCAACCTACACGCTTGACCTTAACTAAGGTCATTGCCAGATCACCTCAGAGGTGAGAGAATAGCATAGACACTATGAGCGCACTTGGCGAAATAATCAGATTCCTCCTTCAATGGTACGTGTGGCTACCAATTGTTTTAGTGCTCAGTTTTTTAACCTGGCGTAACTGGAAAAAAGTTGAAGCGGTCACTGCCGAAGTCGAGAGCGACTTGCTTATCCTCGAAATCCCAAAGACTAATGACAAGCAAGAACTTGCCGCCGAGCAACTCTTTGCCAGTCTTCACGGAACCCTTCGAGACCGAAGTGAACTAAAAATAAGCAAAGGTGTTCAAGAACACTTGAGTTTTGAAATCGCATCAGTAAACGGGCAGATTCGTTTTTACGCTTGGGTACCTCGAACCCTTCGCAGCTTTGTTGAGAGTCAAATCTACTCACAATACCCAACTGTCCAGATCCGTGATGCCGAAGAGGATTATGTCACCCACGAACGCGAACACAGCGTCGTTCACACAGCAGAGATCATTCTTACGGATGACGACGTCCTGCCAATCAAAACCTTTCAAAACTTCGAAGTTGACCCGTTAGCCGGTATTACCGGAACACTGGCCAAGCTCGAATCAACCGGTGAAGAGATTTGGGTGCAAATCCTCGTTAAACCGATCGCTGACGACTGGCACAAGTCATCAGAAAAATGGATTAAACGTGTCCGCAGCGGACAGAAGCCACTTCTTGCCGGCGGGGGAATGTCTTGGCTCAGTGGACTCCTTGAAGCACTCTGGAAACCACCGGAGGAATCCGCAAAAGCCGCAGCACCTAAAGAACTCTCTGAACGTGATAAGACCCGTATCTCTGAGGCAGAGAAGAAAGCAACAAAGCTTGGTTACCAAGTGAAAATTCGCCTCGCGTACCTTGGCGAAGATCCAACAAGCGCTCGTCAGCGTATGCAAGCAATTGTCGGAACTTTCAAGCAGTACAACAGTACAAATCTTAATGGATTTAAGATTGCTTCTCAAAGTTTTAAAAAAGAAGATCTCCAGAAATATCGCCAACGCCAATTCGGCCCTGGTGCTTTTGTATTAAATATCGAAGAACTTGCCAGTGTCTACCACTTGCCGCACACCAACGTCGAAACACCGAACATCGTATGGGCATCTTCAAAAACAGCCGAGCCACCAGCAAAGCTCCCCGTTCTCACCGGAAATCCTGCCATTGATGAGAATATTAGCGCCTTTGGTTTAACGAACTTTAGAGGTATTAACCACCAATTCGGTATGCTCCGAAGTGACCGTTCACGTCACGTGTACATCATTGGACAAACCGGAGCAGGGAAGTCGGGAACGCTCGAACTCTTCGCGCTCAGCGACATTTTCCACAATGAAGGCTACGCTATCATTGACCCGCACGGCGACTTCGCTGTCGATAACATGCGATTCATCCCAGGTAGCCGTATGGAAGAGGTGGTGTATTTCAACCCGGCAGATACCGCCTTTCCTCTCGGATTTAACCCCCTCGAAGTCACCGACCCTGCGCACAAAACTAACATTAGTTCCGAAGTAATCGGTGTCCTAAAGCGTATGTTTGGTGAAAGTTGGGGACCACGACTGGAATATATCCTTCGTTACACTATCTTGGCACTGTTAGATCGTCCAACGACAACAATGCTCGACATTACTCGTATGTTAACGGATAAGAAGTTCCGAAATGAAACACTCGCGTATTCACAGGATACGGTTGTACTCAACTTCTGGAAGGTTGAGTTTGCGAGCTGGAATGACAAGTTCGTTGCAGAAGCGATCGCCCCAGTCCTTAACAAGGTTGGTGCCTTTACTGCCAACCCGGTTATTCGTAACATCATTGGACAGCCAAAGTCGACCTTTAATATTCGTGAGATTATGGATGAAGGAAAGATCTTGATCGTTAATCTTTCAAAGGGTCTGATAGGTGAAGACAACGCCTCAATCCTGGGTGCCTTCCTCGTCACGAAGATTCAACTTGCGGCGATGAGCCGTAGTGATATCCCTAACATCGCCGATCGCCGGCCATTCTACCTCTATGTAGACGAATTCCAAAACTTTGCAACTGATTCATTCGCAACCATTCTATCCGAAGCACGAAAGTATGGTCTCAATCTTACCGTTGCTAACCAATATATTAGCCAGATGACCGACACTGTGCGTGATGCCGTATTCGGAAACGTCGGAACTATGATCTCATTCCGTGTATCGGCGGATGACTCTCCGATTCTCGCAAAACAATTCGAACCTCAGTTCGAAGCTCAAGACTTACTTCAAATGCACAACCGTAACTTCGTTATCAACATGGTAATCAATGGAGAAAAGGCACCTGCCTTTAGTGCACGTACTCTTGAACTCCCTCCAGAACAGATTGACAACACTGGTCGTATTATTGAGCATACTCGTCGTATCTACAGCCGTCCACGAGCTGAAGTTGAAGAAGAGATCAGTGCAGCTATTCGACCACCAGAATCGCTCCAGGCACGCCCACAACAACCACAATCCGCAACACAGGCGAAGACCTGGCCAGTTGATACAGGTGCAATTGCCGTAGGGCAGGTGATTACGTCAGTTCCAAAGACAGACGAGGATGGCCCTGCGAAACCAAAGCGTAAACGTACGCGTAAGCGTAAAAAACCAGCAAGTGAAGGATCAAGTACACCCACTCCACAGGCATAATTCATTCCTCCCGGATACCACTTATGGTAAACTGGGGGAAGATATGGGCAATCGTCGATTTATAGATAGGGAAAGAGGCTTTACGATCGTTGAGCTGCTTATTGTTATTGTCGTTATTGCTATCTTAGCTGCTATCACGATTGTCGCTTACAATGGCATACAAGACCGCGCAAAATCAAGCTCTGCACAAACAGCTGCCGCTCAAGCAGTAAAAAAGATCGAAGTGTACAAGGTTCAGAACAGTGACATTTATCCTTCCTCTGCATCTGCTGCAGGCCTCTCCTCTACAGGATCTACGACATACGACTACATAGGAGGCGGAAACTACTACTGCGTCACCGCTACGACCTCTGGGACATCTTATTTCCAATCAAGCACCTACCCATCCGTCAATCGTGGTACATGCAACGGTTTAGTTGGATGGTGGCCGCTCAATAACGACACAGCAGACTTTGGCCCGAATGGTTTTAATGGAGCAGCAACCAGCCTCTCTTCTGCTATCGGCCAAAATGGCAAGAGTGGGGGAGCATACTCCTTCAATGGCACTAACTCCCAAATCTCCATTACAAATACTCCTGAATTAAACCCAAGTAATGCTATTACCATCTCTGCATGGTTCCAGCCTGCTGGGCCAAATCCAGCTGCAGCAAGCCAGGGAATTATATCAAAAGAGGTGAGTGGATCAATCGGTAATCCTCCCTACGCGCTTCAATATACCACCTCATCAGTCCTCCAGTACGGCCAAACCTCTGCAGCGAATAATAGCGCAAATATTAACTCGAACACTGCGCTCAATACGGGCACTTGGTATTTCGGAACAGGAGTCTTTGATGGGACTACAGAATATCTTTATCTAAATGGCGACCTTCAAGGAACTGCAACAAATAGCGACATCGGAGCAACAACCACGGTACTTAGGATCGGACAACAAAAAGCCGGCAATTCACGTTACTTTAACGGATCTATAGACGACGTTCGGGTTTATAACCGCGCCTTATCTGCAACAGAAGTAAAACAACTATATCTTGGAGGCGCTCTATAGCTCTTTCTAAAGTAGGGCACCTCACATGACCATTTTATCGTTTCACAAAATATAGAACATAAATAGAACACTCAGTATTATTGATTCTGGGATAAATATTTATTATAAATCCATAGCTATAGCAATATATGGACGAAATATGACAGCAGCCTCATAAATAGGCAAGTTACGTAAAAAAGTGAAGTGATGATCAAAATAGTAAGGATAAGAATACAAATAGAGCATAGTACGCTCACAATCAAAACATAGACTTAACGTCGCACAATATATCTTTTACGACACATACATATATAAATAAAGATGAACACTGATACCTGGCAAAGAGGGGGTTTTACTGCTAATGCTTGCTACATAGCCTATAGTTACTGTTTCGTTATACATGTATGACTATACTTTATGCATCCTACGTAGCTATTCACACTTTCTTCAGGATAGGAGCATTGTGGCGCGTTTCACATCATTCGCTCAATAGTTATCCACACCCAGCAGTATAATTTCACATTCCGTGAAATGATTCTTACTCTCTCCCACTTCCCCTCTTCTCCCCCATTTTTTGACTTTTTGTTAATAATGTATTTTTATATAGTTTTTTTACATTTTTCAAGTACAGAACAAAAATAGAACATAGGGGAGAAGGAGCGGGGGAAGTGGGCTAGCGGTATACTGCCTTTCCTTCAACTCGAACATCGATATACTCGGCGACTTGTCCACGGGACTGAAGAAACGTGATTGAATGGATCATGTCATCAATTTGCGGTGCCGCTTCTCTATCGATCGTAAAACGAATTGCCGATTGTATATCTTTAAACTTCACTTCAATTTGCCGAGTCGTTCCTACGGGAAGAACTGCTGTTTCGGCAGTATACCCCTTCTCCCCTGCCTCGGACACAACTTTTCCCACAAAGCTTAGGAGGCGGCTACTTGCTACAGTACTCCCCTGCTCTGGCGATACACCACTCTGATCGATAATTTGCACCGGTGGGGTCGAATAATAGTTCTTCTGAAATACCACACCATGAGCATCAACATAGTACTGTTTATTGTTGATCTGCCAACCTGCAACAGGGTGCCGGAGCGTGACAGCAAAATCGCTCTCAATAATGTTTTCTGTTCCACTTACAGATATAGCAGAAACCTCAGGTGAAGCGTTAGCGATGAATTGAGAAAGTTCCTGTTCGTTCAACATAAAGCGAAGACGCTCTACGGGGTGAATTGCAAAGTATTCATTTATATTCTTTTCATATTCATCGGAATTCAGAGGGGTTGATATCTGATCTGAAGAGATCGTGACATTTGCCCGAGCAGTAAATTGAAAGAGCAAGAATGTCAGCAATAGGATGATAATCAATACTAATGCAAAGATTCCACTTACTCGTCGACGATGCGCCGCAAGATGATGAGTCCGAATTCGATGAGAATCGGCGTCATCTTGTTGTCGGCGAATACCGCTCATTGTCTGATTGCGACGAAACGTCGAAGTGTCACGCTGCGGAGAATCTTCAGAAGATACCACGCGACGACGTGGCTGGTCAGATCCTCGTTTGCGTGATGAGAAAGCCATGCTTGTGCTTATTATACCGTACGTCGTGCCGAGATGATCAAGCTCGCCATATCTTTTGCCGCATTCGGCTTACTGAAAGCATGGAAGCGTTCAGCCATTTCACGGCTTTGCTCTGGATGCGTCAGTACATCCCCTACTGCTTCCACAAGAAGAGCGGGATACTTCAACATCTCTTCTTCATCGACTACCTTCACGGCATGCGCTTTATCATAGACCGCAGCATTCTTTAACTGATGACCACCGGTAAGCTTAGCATTCGGAACTAAGATTGTCGGCTTTCGCAAGGCAGCCAGCTCGAGGATTGTCGTCGCTCCAGCGCGAGTTATAACGACATCGGCCGCACCAAGCAAGCGATGCATATTACTTACAAATGGATAAAGTTGGAAGTTTTCACTATCCGCAGGCAGTTCAGCGCGAAGTTCATCGTACTGCCCTGCCCCGGCTACGAGCACAACCGAACCAAGTTCCTGTAAGGCCGCAAGCGAATTTGCAACAGTAAGATTAATTCGTCCAGCACCGAGTCCCCCACCAGTCGCCACGATAAGTGGACGATCAGTAACAACCCCCCATTCCTCTTTCGCACTCACCTGCTCTTCAGGGGTAAAAGGGGTAAACTGTGCGGCAATAGGAATTCCGACATAGGTCGACCTTGCGGGATCATATGAGTAATATTCAAGGGGTGCTCCGGTGGCGATTTTCGTCGCCCATCGAGACAAAATACGATTCGTAAGACCCGGATGCGCATCTGAGTCGTGAATGACTAAAGGAATACGAAGTAAGTGTGCGGCAATACCAACAGGGAGACAAACGTACCCACCCTTCGTAAAGACAACGTCCGGATGCCACACTAAAAGTTTAAAAAAACTTTGAATAAAACCAACGCCCACAAGGAACAAGTCTCGGAAGTTCTTCAACATCAGTGATGGCCAGGTCAATTGCTGCCAGACAGTCAGATGATGGTATCGACGGAATTTTCCTGCCACAATCGTCTGAACAGGGATAGTTGGATCGTACGCTGCGACAATTGAGCGAGCTTGGGTCGAGAAAGGACGATCGCACCACATGCGAAGTTCAACGCGCGGATGTTCGGTGCGTAACTCCTTAAGAACTGCGACGACTGGCGTAACGTGTCCGCCCGACCCGCCGCCTACTGCTAGAATCTTCATGTGTGGTTGCCTCCTTAATTCGAGATGGGTGTACAGTGTAACGTGAAAGTTGGAATACCAGCCCCAGCGCCGCTGCCATAAAGAGCATGCTGGTTCCACCGAAGCTGAGCAGTGGGAGTGTAATACCGGTAAGTGGGAAAATTCCAATCATCGCTGCTATATTCAGGATAACATGCGCACCGAACCACCCAAAGACTCCTGCCACTAAAAACTTCAGTCGAAGATCAACCAAGAAGTCCATTACTCTCAATAATCTCATCAATAAAGCCACGAATAAGGCAATTAAGGCCGTCAAACCCACGAACCCAAAGGTCTCACCGAGAATCGCAAAGACCGAGTCATTAATTGCCTCTGGAAGGTAGCCAGTCGCCTGGACGCTATTACCGATTCCTACTCCAGTAAATCCACCCGTTCCGATAGCAATCTTCGCATGTTGAATATGGTAGGCATTGGCATCATCAGTGCTAGTGTTGTCTCCTTGCAAGAAGGTCATGACACGCTCAATACGGTGCGGTGCGGTAAAAATAAAGAGTGATCCAACGATAAGTAACGCGATAGCCATTGCAACAATGATCTTACGACTCAACCCAGCGACAAATAACATTGTCACAATAATAGCCGTTAATGAAATACCGGTTCCTAGGTCTCTCTGTAGCACCACAATAAAGAAAAGTGAAATACCAGCAACAACCACAATAGGCAAAAGGGTCTTCTGGAAATCATTCACCTCCCCTGCTTTTGCTCGAACACCAAGGAAAATAGCGAGGTAGATCAACGCACCAAACTTCAAGATCTCAGCTGGCTGAATACTTCCCAAAATACCGAGATTAAACCAACGCGTCGCTCCATTCACCTCATCAGCAATTGGCAAACCAGCAAGTCCCGCAAATGCCAATAAGATACAGGAAACGATCCCTGTTATAAGAAGAGCTGAGGAATGTTTCACCCAAATAGCATACGGTAGTACTGCCATTGCGATAAAGGCACCCGCCGCTAACACAATACTGATCACCTGCTTCACAAAGAAATAGCTATCAGAAAAGTCGCTTCCAAAAGCATTATTTAAAACGTTCGCTCGTTGCGGGCCAATGGCATACATAATGACGAGCCCGAGCAACATAAGAATACCCGTGTAGAGCGCGATGAGATAATCAGGGCGATGACGGCGTGTTACCTCATCACCCTTCGCACGGGCTGAATTCCACCCGCGATCGCGCATCGCTAAACGTTGCCTCCTGCGATAGCCAGCATAACTCCTACAAATGCCGCCACTGCTGCAATAACCCAGAAGCGCATTGTTACCTTTGTTTCCGGCCATCCAATTGCTTCAAGATGGTGATGGATAGGTGCAGAGATAAAGACTTTTCTTTTAAACAGCTTCTTGCTCGTGATTTGAATAAGGCTTGAGCCTGCCTCGATGACAAACAAGATACCAATGACCGGAAGAAGGAAAAGTGTGTCAGTCAGCATCGCGACGACGCCCAGAGAGGTCCCCAGAGCAAAGCTCCCCACATCCCCCATAAAGAAGCGGGCCGGGAATATATTGAACCACAGATAGCTTAATAATGCCCCTACAACGGTGAAACAGAAGCCGGCTATCATCGGATTACCTTGAAGCAGTGCGATCACTCCAAATGCACCAAACGCAATCGCCGCTAAACCGCCAGCGAGTCCATCGAGTCCATCGCTAATATTGACCGCATTACCTGCGGCAACAACCACAAAAGCAAACAGCGGAACGATCAGCCAGCCAAGTGCAAGCTCACCGAGGAATGGAATGTGAACGGTATCAATTCCCAACTTTACGTTAAAGTACCAACCCAGTGTCACGCCAATAGCAGTGATCATTAAGAACTTAAAGCTTGAACGAAGGCCAGCAACTCCCTCGCCAGTTCCTCGAATATTGATAACGTCATCAAGCAATCCAACCAATGCACCACCTACCAGTGCAGCGAGCGGCAGCCACGTCTCGCTTCGATCAAGATTAAAGAAGAACGTGACGACTGTAATAGCGGTGACAAAGATGATACCCGCCATTGTTGGAATATTACGCTTAAATTTATTTGCGTGGAGTTTCGTGAAAACGAGTAATTTTTCACCTGTGGTACTCGCGGTCCGTTGTTTCTTCCAGAACTTATAACGATAGGCGATAAAAGTATAAATTGGCGTAAGGAACATAGCAAGCAAAAAGGCACCCACACTCAGAACGAAAGTTCTGGTAAGTTCATCACTGAGAATATCGACGGTCATCATATGGTTAGCCTTTCGGTTGAATCTTTAAATAATCGATCATCCAGTTCGAAATATCGGTGAAAATTGGGAGTGCATCGCGTGCGCCTTGCAGCTCTTGGTTATCACCGGATACTCGCACCATTATGACATACTCCGGAGTATCACTACCACCATACCCAATATAACTTCCAATTGATTGGTTGCTACTGTAAGAACCACCTTTACTCACCTGTGAAGTTCCAGTCTTACCACCAACGGTATAGCCTGCCTTATCAGCACCAGGAAAGCCTGATTTGCGAGCCGTCTGCATCATGTCTTTTATCTGGTCGGAGGTGCTCTGCGCAATAAGTCCTGTCGCAAGTGGCGCTGGCTTATCATTCTCTTTAAAGCCTTCGCTATTCACATAGCCTTCAACGACTGTTGGCTTGTAGTAATTACCTCCATTAATCAGGCTCGAGAAGCCACTCGCTACCTGGATCATCGTCGCATCCATACCTTGTCCGAATGACATATTAGAATAACGCACTTCACTTCCCTCTTGCTCTTCAGGGGAAATAACCAGTCCATTTGCCTCATTTGCCAGCTCAATACCTGTCGCTTCGCCGAGACGGAAGCGATCGTGGAAATACTCGTACATTGTGTCACGCGCAGATCGGGTGATATTTTTGCCATCCCCTAGTCGCTGAGCGAGCGTCACGAATCCAGTATTAAGTGACCACTGCATAGCAGTCTGGAATGTAATAATTCCTGTTTTCCCTTTTGTTGCATTCGAGATTGGGGCGTCACCCACTTGGATAAAGTCAGTGTTGTTGTATGTGTCCGTTGCCTTTGCGACGTTCTTATCGATCGCGGTCGACATCGTAAATGTCTTGATTGTCGAACCTGGTTCGTAAGGGTCAGAGATGACATTGTTGTTAAAGTCGGCATAATCCGTGACCTTTTCAGTCTCGGCAGGATTGTACGTTGGAAGATTTGCCATTGCCAATACTTTCCCTGTGTTTGGATCGATCACTAACGCGCTCGCATGGGTAGCGTGAGTTCGCTTTATCCCTTCTGCCAAAGCCTGTTCGACCTTCGACTGAACACTGCGATCAATTGAAAGGACGACATTTTTCCCATCTTTTGCCGGTTCACGAATATTATTGTTTCCAATCGTCAGTGGTACGTTACTCACGTCAGTGACGGACTGAAGAACACCGTCGGTTCCCTTTAGCTCATTATTAAGCCCTGCTTCAATGCCGTACGCGCCTAGCCCTTCGTTGTTTACGTAGCCAAGAACCTGAGAACCGAGAGAGCCTTCAGGGTAAACACGTTGGGATACTTCTTGGAACCCAATCCCGTTGTAGCCCTTTTCCTTGATCTTGTCTGCTTGCATGCGACTCAACTTTGTCGCTAATATTTGATAGCGATTCTTTGCATCGAGTAAGCTTCCGAAATTCGGACGGACATTCCCGCCAGCAACCTCATTCAGAGTTTTAATAATTTCGCTCTTTTGTGTCACTGTCTTTGGATCGGCAAATACCGTATAAACCTTTTGGTTCATCACTAACTTGACCGGCTTTTCGCCGCTCATTGCATAGATTTCGCCACGCTCCGCAGGGATAATAAAGCGACTCTCTTGCTCTTCTTTTGCCAAGGCTACGTAGTGGCTATGCTGAATAACTTGTAGGTAAAATAATCGAACCACAAAAATCGCTGCGATACCGAGTACCACAGCAGCGAGGATCCGTGAGCGACTTCCTTTAAGTAATCCTTGTTTCATAGAAAAATGGGGTGATTATTGAGCGTATTCAGTACTGGCAGGTGTTGTCATTTCGCGTGCAACAGGGCTATTCTTCACCGTTTCAAGTGCGGTCAAACGAGCATTCTCTACTTCGAGATCTGCCTTTTCATCGTTAAGGTCAGAGATCTGCCCATCAAGTTCTTGGGCTTTGTAGTCATAGCTTGTCGTATGCGCTGCCTGTGTTAAGTATATCAGGCCGAGCACGGTAATCATAAGTGCGATAAGAACAGTGTGTGCGATAGGACCCAACTTAACAGCCGACACGAAACGTGTGGTGTTTTGGTTGCGCGACCAGTTTTGCTGACGACGACTCGTGTAATAGTTGTTTTGTGTGTTTGACATGTGGTGGTATGTTTTTGTTTGTTTTATTTTTTGGTGCGCTTACCTCCGCCCGAAAGCAGAGGTAAGCACAATTGAACTATTTAACGCGGACCGCAACGATTTGTGGTTGGTCTGCGTACTGTACGGTGATGTGAATTGGCATTTTTTGCCCCTTCCTTTGTTTGTTTTATTTTTTCACAGCGACCCGAAGCTTTGCACTTCGAGAACGCGGATTGTGAACATCTTCGGTGGCACCTGCGATTGGTTTCTTGGTCGTAGGCCTCAGTTCAGCCTCTAATCCGGCTTCAATCTGATCCTTGAAATATCGCTTTACCAAACGGTCTTCGAGACTGTGGAAACTTATCACCCCTACCCTACCTTCTTTTTTCAGAAGTTTCGGGAGCAGTGGAAGCAATCGCTCAATCTGTCCGAGCTCGTCATTAACGGCAATTCGGAGTGCTTGAAAAGTACGCGTGGCAGGATGGATTCTTTTCCACCTTCCACGATGGTTTGCTGCAATCAGTTCAGCGAGGTCAGCCGTATTCTCAAATGGTCGATTGGCAACGATCTGCTCAGCAATGTGCTTTGCATGCATGTACGGCTCTTCGCCATAATCATGAATAATCTGCGCCAGTTCACTGATTGATGCTGTATTTACTAAATCGGCGGCAGATGTTTCTTGCCGACGATCCATACGCATGTCGAGTGGACCATTTTTTGTAAAGGAAAACCCTCGTTCGCCCTGATCGAGCTGTGGTGACGACACCCCCAAATCAATCAAGATCAGATCAAATGCTTCCTTTTCTTCAGTCAACTGCTGAGCAGCTGATAAAAAATCGGTATGCATAAGACGAGCCCCTTCTTCGGCCAGCGATGATAAATGCGCAATGGCATAATCGTCGCGGTCAACTAAAACGCTGTTCTTGTAGTTTCCGGTTCGCTTCAGTACTTCACTTGCATGACCTCCGTATCCGGCCGTCAGGTCGAGATAATTCTCTCCTTCTTGGGGATTGAGGGCAATAAGTGTCGCATCAAGCAAAACGGGAATATGATGTGGTGGATATTCTTTACTCATCAACTCAAGTATACCCTATTGGCTATATTTGAACTGAATCGAGATCACCTAACTGATAATGAGGCTGTTTGTTTTCGCAGGTGTGTTTGTTTTTGTAAAAGTCGAGGAGCCAAGCTTTATGGGGGTTATGTAAAATAACTCATACCCGGCTTGACTACCCTGTTGAGAGACTTATGTGAGGTGGAGTTTTGGGAGGTGTGTTTTTTGAGGAAGGTACACTAGGTTGTTTAAAGTGTTCCTAGAATCCACGCCTCACTACCAGATAGTTGATCTCGAGAGCAATTTGCTTTACTACGGTTGAGTTGTTAAAGAACGGACAAATAATAACCTAGTCCGGCACCATCAGACGCCAGTACTTCCCTGCTCGAACGGCCACGATGTCACGGTCAATTGACGCGTAATCAAGCAGATGCTGCTCGATCGTGATACGTCCCTGCTTTTCATCAAGGTCGGCCTCGGTTTTACCGCGTCGGAACTGTACGTTAATATCAGCGGTCTTCTCGTCGAGAATACCAGCTGGTGAATCAAGTGCAGCTTCTACATCTCCGTCCCATACCGATTTTGGATATAGGTGAAGATAGCGGCCAAATCCACGTGTTATGACGACACCAGTGACAAATTCGCCCCGAACTTCAACTGGAATCGTCAAACGACGCTTATCATCCAATTTACGTTCAAAATAGTCTACTTGTGCCACACGCTTCCTTTAGCTACCTGAGCTAGGGTTGTTGGTTATTTTTTAATGTATTGTTTGTCTTAGTGGGCTGTTCTTTTCCACTGAGCCTCACTATACTACCCACAATTACCCACTACAACCCCCAATTTTGACAATGTTTATAAGATCTGTTCATTTATCCACAGAACTGTGAATAACTCTTTCGCGTTAAGGGGTAAAAGAAAATACCACGCTTCCGAAAAATGCGTGGTATTTTTGATTACAGTCTTCTATTTATCGATTAAATAAAAGATGGAATACTTGGGCGTCGTATTGTGTCGTTAGCTGGAGTGCTAACCACCCAATAAAGAAAGCAATGTTGATCAATAATGAAACGATCAGGATCGCGTTTTTAAAATCCTGGCTCAAGGTAATTGAGCGTGTCATCACGTTATCTTTCTTAACTGCCTTGACTTTGGTCTGTTTCTTTTTTGCTACCATAGCTACACCTTAGTATAGTGCTCGTGCTTTGTCAATCAGCAAGAAGTCTCTGTTCGTTGTCGATCACCTCTTGTAAAGAATAGACAGGTTTAACGTTTGCTGCATGCTCGACAGTATCAAGGAGAGATAAATCATCGGTCACCCAATAGCCACGCACATCATTGGGAAGTCCTTCAAATGAGAAAATGCGGTCATCAACAAGTACTACTTGATCAACCAACTGACCTCCGTATTCACTAGGAAGTTGATACCCATCTGGTACCTTCCAACTCATAATCAATTCACCTTTATGTTTTTGCTGCGTAATCATCAATGGCAATGTATCAAGCTTTGTCGCTTTTAGCTTCATCATCTGACCCTTTGGTGAGCCATAGGTCAAAATACCAAATGATCGCTCGGGCGCATTATCTGTGTAGGCAAATAAATCTTCAGCGCCCTCTAGCAAAAGATACTGACGTTGTGACTCATCAATAAAGACCTCTTCAAGTCGAGCTGCTGTCTCCTCACCCACCTGCTCGGCAATAACGTCTCGAATTGCAAACGGCGTTCCGTGTTGATTATAGACATCAACCTGTATCCGAAGACTCGCCGCTAGCTTAGGGCTTTCTTTCGCCACGAGATCAATCAATAGCGCTGAGGCCTTTTCGGTATCAAGAATCGTCCGATCTAGATCAAGTAAGTAAAATGTCGTCATATTATTCCCTATCCTTATGATAAATATCTAAGATCATTTTTGCTACGGCGTCGGCATCATGGCGAATCAGTGAGCGTTTAATAGCTAGGCCGGTTTTCCCCGACTCTTTGGCAATTTCACCAAGGAAATCGCCACCCACGGCTTTATAGTGCGCCTTTTGTAGCTCTGTCGTGTCAACTTCTGTCGTATAGCTTCCCTCTTCTTCGTAGCGGGTTGCTAGTTCTGTCGAAGGAGTCTGATCATTATAGAGGACGTAATCAAGAAACTTGAAGCCGGCAAATCGCTCAATCTCGGCCGCATGATCACTCACCGTAAAGTGATCAGTTTGTCCTCTTTTACTCACGAGATTCGAGACATAGATCTTAAGCGCATTGCTCTTTTTTAAGGCCTCGCCAATTCCATCAATTACCAGAAGTGGGCCGAGAGAGGTGTAAAGATCGCCCGGGGCAATAACAACGACATCAGCCTGCTCAATAGCCATTAAAGCTGTTGGGTTTGAGGTTGCCGCTGGCACCAATGAAAGTGTCGCCTTTCGAGGATCTCGTTCGAAAAAGGTCGCATCAATCACCTTCTCGCCATTGAGCACAAGTTTCGCCTCGGGCCACTCCATCTTCAAACGTACATTATCAAGCGTTGCAGGGATCACGATACCATTTACACGAAGAATTTCTGAGGCCATCTCGACGGCTTCTCCAAAATCACCGGTCACCTTTTCAAGTGCCGTCAAAAGAATATTGCCAAATGAATGTCCTTGAAAGGTCCCTTCCTGAAAACGGTAATCAAATAAATCACGGATCTTCGGCGAATCGCTTAAAGCGACGAGGCACTGACGAACATCACCAGGAGGCAAGGTTCCTAATTCATCACGTAAAACTCCCGTGCTACTCCCGTCGTCAGCCATATTTACGATTGCCGCAATCTGAGTAGTATAGTTTTTTAGTGACGAAAGCATCGTAAAGCTTCCTGTACCACCTCCAATGACAGCAATCCGCACTTCGTTCTTTGCAAAAGGATCTTTCATCTTATACGTCCCTCAATTTTTTAATCACTCGGCCAAACCAGGCGGCACTCGGCCGGAGGGTTCGCTCACCCGTCTTATAATCAACAGCCACGAGGCCAAATCGTGGCCATTTTCCATACGCCCACTCAAAGTTATCAAGAAGACTCCAGTGAAGATAGCCGATCAGTTCCACGTCATGAGCCATCGCTTGCTGCATAGCAACAATCGTCTGCTTGATCCAGTCCTGACGATGTTCATCTTCGGCATCTGCAAGCCCATTCTCGGTAATGAGAAGTGGTTTCTTGTATTTACGACCGAGACGCTCAAGAACGTATTGGATATTCGCAGGCTGCAAATCCCAGTGCAGATCACTCAGTTGTTCATCGGGATTATGGACACGATAGCCATAAACGCGATTAGTGAAATAATAATTAACCCCGATGAAATCACAATGCTTTACATATTTTTTAATAAAGAAATCGTCACTAAAATACTGAAGTATATTAGCGCTCATTTGACTCAACCACGCGGTGTCACCTGGATAGTAGAATGATGAGTTCTTTGCAAACCCAATTTTATAGCGTCGATTCATTTCATGAAGGAGCTTTGCCGTACGTCGATGGGCAAGCGCAAGATTACTACTAACTCTTAACACCTTTAGCCTACTCGATTGATTTGGCGGCCATTCCTGTCCCCAATATCCCTGATAGACATACACTTCAGGTTCATTGATCGTCACCACGTAACGAATACTACTCCCAAGCTCACTCATTACTTTTTCGGCAAACCTTACGAAGTATTTTACATTCCGACGGTGCTCGAATCCGCCCATCTCCGCAAACCACACAGGCAGCGTGAAATGAAATAACGTCACGACTGGTTCGATATTACGACGCCGCAGCTCTTCGAGATATTCTTTATAATGAGTAATCGCTTCAATATTCCAAGCACCCTCTTTGGGCTCAATCCTAGACCACTCAATACTAAAGCGGTAGGCGTTCATATGCATCTTTTCTAGGAAACCAAAATCCTCTTTGTACCGATGATAGTGGTCGGCTAGATCACCTGAGACATAGTTATCGGGTGACTTTGCATCTTTCTTGATACGATCCCAACTCGGGAAGTCTTGGTAATGATATTCTGCTTGCGCGGCTTTCGTCTTAGCATTCTCAAGTTCCCATACCGACCACTGATTATGAGTATTTCCTTCTACCTGGTGTGCAGCTGTTGCGGCCCCCCATAAAAAGCGCTTCGGAAATGATTTGGTCTTTTCAGCCATATGCCTCTATTGTACTACTTCTTCACCGAAGTGTTTTTGTAGCCGGATCTTGATCGATCCTTCATGGCGTCCCATAAGAGAACTTAGTTCTTGTATCGAAAGTCCATTTTGAAATTCCTGCTTCAACTCATCATCTTGGGCTGCTTCCCATGGTCGGTAAGCATTGGGGTACGTCTCACGCATTTTTGCAATTTTTTCAGCCCAACCGCTACTTGATTTCTTATCAGGTGGTGGTGCGTTCTTTCTTTTCTCGATATTTTTTGCGAGGTGCGCAAATCGCTTTGCATCTTGTGCAGCTTTTCCTCGTAGAACAACATCAATAGTCTGAGCATCTTCGCTCACCCGAAGTGCCATCTGGTTAATACCACTCAAATAAAGATTATTAAGATTCTTCACTCGACTCAAAGCGACATAACCCATCCCCTCGACAAATGCTTTTCGTAGATCAATTCTTGCGGCATCAAGTGTCATTCCCTGAGATTTATGTACCGTAATGGCCCATGCAAGTCGCAATGGAATTTGAGTAATACTCGCCCGCTTTTTATCACCATCACGTTGCTCCCAGGTATCAGGAAGCATGGTCATTTCCTTGCCATTCTTAAATTCAACGACAGGATATTCAGTATGGGGAGCAAAGTCGATCACTACCCCAAGGCTGCCATTGGCATATTTGCGTTCGGCGCTATTTTTCACCGCCATTACCAAGGCGCCTTTTTTCAACTTCAATGCAGGGGGTGCAAGGACTGATCGCTGTAACGACTGAATATACATATCGCTCCCTGTCGTCGTTTGCTCATAGGTAATTTCGTCACCGTCAAGCTGGGAAAGTTTTGCCTCGTTCAGCTTATCGACATCGATATTTACCGTATGAAGTTCAGTCAGCTGCTCAAGATCGTCAGGGAACACCTCAGTTCGTGCGAGAAGCGTTTCAGCATGGTGACGACGCAAGTCCCCTGCTCTCAGCGCATTTAAGATATCCAAAAGTACTTCATCATCCTGACGATGCTGTTCCTCAAGGTAGCAAATAGTCGGCTGAAGCACCTGCCATACTTCAGAATTCACGACGAAGCCACCAGCTCGTGAATCTCCTCTATTAATTGGCGGAAGCTGGAAAAAGTCGCCACTCATAATCACTTGAATGCCACCGAACGGCTCATCTTTTTTACGGACCGCTCGACAAATTTCGTCAACCATATCAAGCCGGAAGTCGTGCAGCATACTAATCTCATCGATAATTAGCACGTCTGTTTTTTCAATAATCTCTTTACGACTTTTCGACATGTGATCAGCGAACCCTTGTGATAGAGAGTCATGAATACCCATACCACTCCAACTATGGATAGTCGTTCCACCAAGATGAGTTGCGGCTAACCCCGTGGTTGCCGTTACTGATACATGCTTACCTTCAGCTTTGGCGAACTTAATAAATTGATTCAACACAAAGGTCTTTCCGGCTCCTGCTGGACCGGTTAAAAGGACACTCTCCCCCGAGAGCATGATTTCTAGTGCTAACCCCTGATTCATTCTCTCTATTATAGCCTCTTTTACCTTTTACTGGTACGAAAGGTGTTGTTGTTTAAGATAAAAAGAAGAGTCCGCCCAAAGGAGCGGACTCAACTTTGTGACGGACTGTCTCTTATAGCCCCAGGTCGTACAGAATGTCGACGACTTCTTTCTTGACGTCGTCATACGCTCTTTCATCGCAGATGATCCGGAGATGTGTCACGTTCGACACGAACCTTACTCCTGCGATCCTCAGAATGACCAGTGCCTTCAGCTCATCCATCTTCATGATGAGTGCAGCATCGAGCTTGAGGACAACGGAGGTTGGTTCAACGTACCGCAACGTGAGAAGCAGTTGCCTGCCCTCGTCACGAATCGGAGGAAGCGCCTTTACGGGCGGCCCTTCGATAGTAAACTTCTTAGATCCCATGTCCCCTCCCGGGTTTCGACGAATATCTTTACTACAAGATTACGACTAGTAAACCATGGGGTGGGTTGTCACGCAAGCATGAACATTATCCGCGCGGTGGTTCACCTTCAGGTTCATCCAATGCACGCTTTGCTTTAATTTCGTAGCGTCGTCCAGTGATTTCGCTCGTGATATAGTCTTCGTTAATCAAGTTTACGAACATATCAAGATCGTTACCGTCCATAATAATGATAGCGCCTGCATCATCGGTCATGAGCTCAAGCTGCATCGTATCTGCGTACTCAAGGGCTTGCTCTTGTGTAACCGCACCGACTTCAAGTTTTTGTAACTTATTAATCGCCTTTTTGCGTTCGCGGACCACTGTCTGCAGGTCAAGTCCATCTGGGAAACTTAGCTTAAAGTGCTTTTCAATCTCAGCTACTTTCTGATCAGCCAATAGCTGCTTTTTAAACTCATAGTTAAAGAGTCGCTCGAATTTACTTTGGTTAAAAATAAATATGTCGCCGCCAGTAATAAGAACTTGGCTATCAAGTGGCACTTTCCAGCCGAAGTCTGCCTGAAACGATTCAAACTTGCCATTCTTAAATTCCCAAGATGTTGCGCCGTGAAGCGTGTTTGAAGGGCTTACCTGCTTGATGATATAAAAGACCTTACTCGCATCGTTCTTGTTGACGAAACGCGCTAGAATTCCTTTGATGCGCTTAAACTCATGTTCTTCTTCACTAAACTCAACGATCGTCGAACGTTCGTGCTCAATTAAATTAATGAGTGAGTCGGCGTGGGTTACTTTTTCAAGTTCAGTGCGAAGCAAAACATTGTCTTCAGCCTCACTCAACTCATAGTCACGAACAGTCAGACCAGTTCCTGCACCTAGTTCAACCTGGCTCATCATATCGAGCAAAAAGACTGGTTTTAGTTGGTTATCGAGATCATTCCCAATTGTCGTTGTATAAGGGGTGTAGTTTCGGTTAAAAAGGAAAAACTCAACATCAAGATCGTGTTTGCTCCCATCGGTCAAATTGGCCCATTGGAAAATATCAGTCGGTTCACGTGGTGTCTGTTCAGTCGATGGGGTTTCGTTCATAGTTTCTCTTTCTTTAAGCAACAGAGACTACTATAGTCGTTGACAAGCATAAGGGTCAACGATAAAATTCACAACTATCTGGTTCGGCTATTCAGGACACGCTGACGGTTCATGATTCGCCGTGCGTTTTGCTGGACTAATCGTACGTCCTCGGGCTGCATATTTTTCTCTTAGACTTTACGCCACCTACTGAGCATGTCTTCGTACGGATCACCTTGCGCATTGATATCGATTCGAGAAAAATTCTTAATAACACGAACGGTTCGTACTGCCCGAACTAATTCCCCTTCGACACTCTTGGACCAACGTGTTCAAAGGTCGCTTTTTTGCGGTGATGTTCTGCCATAAAACGACTATACCCTTCAAGATATAATCTGTCACGACCTATTTAGGCGGAGATGTATCCCATGAGACGTTCGCTCCGTGCCTTATTCGCCCATTCATCGGCAAGTTCGTTGCCTGGATCACCTTCGTGTCCTCGGACCCATGTGAGCGTCGCTTGTGAGTTCTGGTAGAGTTCATAGGCTTCTTTCACAAGGTCAAGATTCTTAATCTCTCCGCCTTTTTTCTTCCAGCCCTTTGCCTCCCAGCCTGGCGCCCATTTAGTAATGACGTTAATCCAGAATTCACTGTCGGTGTAAATTTGGCATTCATCGCCACCAGAGTCTTTCATTGCTGCAATCAGTGCAGAACCTTCCATGCGAATATTTGTCGAGTTAAGATCATGGCCACCGATTAAGGGCTTCATTTCGCGAATCACAGAAAATCCCCCAGGACCAGGATTTGGGCTACAGCTGCCGTCAGTATAGTAAGTAATCATTGCTTCATTCTAGCAGAAAAGCGTCAGTGCTTACTCGACGACTTCGATCCCATTCCAAAATGCGACGTAATTCGAAAAGTCTTTTTTCACTCGCTCAACTGAACCCTCTTTTGGTTCAGGATAATACCAAGCGCCAAATTCATTTCGCTGGCCATCAACCACAACGTCGTAATACGACGCCTCCCCCTTCCACATACAAGTAGTGTGATGGTCACTTTCTTGAAAAAATTCCCAATGTAATCTTTTAGGTGGGAAATACCAATTTCCCTCAATACGGATAAGATCTTCTTTTGGTGACTCCGCAATCACCTCGTTGTTCCAAATCGCTTTCATACACCCAGTATGCACGCCTTTTGCCGGAATTACTAGTTAGCGCGGAGCTCGAAGCCCTGGAACTCAAGGACAAATGGCGTTGCCTTGACATCATTTAATCCCACGCCTAAGTATAGGAATGTGCCAGCTATCCCGTTCTGTGTCGCTGTTACCGTACGGGTTATTTTTTGCCAAGAACTATTTGGTACACCCGCCCCAGCCATATAAGGAATCGATGCATTTGCTGCCGATCCGTTCATAACCGCAAAATACGTTAATGATGACGCATGAGTCCCTGAAGCCAAACGGACATAATACGTCGCTGTATAGGCGGTACCGCTCGTAATAGCAGCTTCGGTGACCGGACCCTTAAGGTAAGAGAATGTTGCGCTTGGTTGCGCCGCCGCATTGGTAATACGAAGGACGGGGCGACTTGGATACGGATCAGTTCCTGTTCCAGCGCGACTCGTGCCAGCTATGTTAGTACCACTCCCTACGACAACACCCCATAAGTCCCCTGCTGTACCGGGACTTTGAAAGTTCTGATCTTCAATTAAGTTAGGGTTAGCTCCGACTTCACTATTTGCAATCACTGCTCCGCTACATAGCCCCTCTTGATATCCAGAGACAGGATCGTAACTCCACCGCACTGTATTCCCCGTCGTGGTTTCTGCGTTCACGCAGTAGCTTGTTCCGTTTTCGGAAAGACTCAACATTACACCACTTTGGGCCTTAATTGCACTTGGAATACTCGTAGGGTAACTGCTCGATGGGGAATCAACCTTCGCTAGTTCCATCTGACTTGCCACATTCTTGAGACTGCTCTTTAAGGATGAAACTGTTGCCCTACTTTGAATGCCGTTATAGGCAACGATGGTAATCGCGGCAAGAATCGCAATAATAACGATGACAATTAAAAGTTCAACGATAGTGAACCCTGGTTGAGATGATTTTAGTTTGTTACCCATGATGCCCATGCTCCGTTCGTTCCGTTTAATCCAAATGACCATGTATACGGTGCGCTAAACCCAAGCGAGACACACAATGCCGGTCCGCCAGTGAAAGCGGTCGTTAAGGTGTAGTCATACTCTTTTAAGCCACTTTCAGACTGGTATGCATATACCTTACCTGTTTTACTCTGTCCTACGATAGCGTAGCGCTGTATACCACCAATTGTTCCCGTGCAGTAATAGAGATTCGTCACGTTTGTGGCATAGACAGACTTATTTGATTTAAAAGTCACTCCAGGAAAGGTAGAGGCCCCGGACGTTGAAGACGATACTGCCCCACCTGGAGGGGTTGATTGATCGTCGAGTGTTTTAAGGTCGATCTGATCGGCTAGAGCGTTTATATCTGCCTGCGTCCCTCGATCATAGCCACTCTCTCTCACTCCGTTATAGGCAACAAGAACAATTGTCGCTAGGATACCAATAACGACAACGACAATTAAGATCTCTACGACCGTAAAGCCTTGTTTTCCCCACCCCTTTATCATGCTAATCTTCCGACCTCGTGAGAAGTTCTTCGACCGTGATCCGACGCTGTTCAGTCGTGTCGCGATCACGAATCGTGACGGTTCCATCTTCAAGTGTCTGAAAGTCGACGACCACACAGTACGGTGTTCCGATTTCATCTTGGCGACGGTATCGCTTTCCAATGTTTCCGTTATCGTCCCACATGACGGCGCCATAGGTCTTCTTCAATTGAGCATAGATGTCTCGGGCTTTCTCAACGAGTTCTGGCTTATTACGAACGAGTGGCGACAAAGCATATTTAACCGGCGCAAGATGCGCGGGAAGCTTCAAAAAGATACGTTTTTCACCATTCACTTCGTCTTCGGTGTACGCCGCAGACAGGACTGCCATGATCGCTCGCTCAACCCCAAACGATGGTTCAATCACATGTGGAACAAATTTTGTGTTCGTTCCCTTGATGGTGTAGTCCATGTTTCGTCCACTATCCCTTTGAATATTCATAAGGTCAAAGTCAGTTCGATACGCAAGTCCTAGTAACTCTTCTCGACCGATAGGAAAATCGAATTCAAAGTCGATGGTCCGCTTACTGTAATGTGCACGATCTTCTTCAGGAACTTCAAGTTCATGAATTGATTCATCGGGTAATCCAAGTGCTTGAGTCCACTTCCAAACCTGCTGTCGCCAGTGCTCAAAAGATTCTTCCCAATTGCTTGGATCAACAAAGTATTCAATCTCCATCTGTTCAAACTCGCGGCTACGGAAGATAAAATCACGAGGGCTAATCTCATTACGAAATGCCTTCCCTTGTTGGGCAAGTCCGAACGGAAGGTCCGGGTAAAATGTATCAACCACATTCTTGTAGTTTGTGAAAATACCCTGGGCAGTTTCGGGACGCAGATAGCTGATGCTTAATTCGTCGTCAATTGGCCCAACGGTTGTCTTGAACATCATGTTAAACGTACGAACATCCGAAAGTGGGTTCTTGTTCGGACTTTTTACATCGTGTTCACGAATAAGATCAGTCATCTGTTGCATCGTCAGACCTTCGACACTGTAACCAGCGTCTTTCAGAAGATGATCTGCACGGAAGCGCTGCTTTGTCTCAAGATCTTCAACCAATGGATCGGTAAAGGTATCGACGTGACCACTTGCCTTCCATACCTTTTGGTTCATCAAGATTGCTGCATCAACACCGTGCATATCATCACGATCTTCAACAAACATTTTCCACCAAAGTTGCATAATATTACGCTTCAGCGTGACACCAAGTGGACCGTAGTCCCACGTCCCGCTCAGTCCACCGTAGACGTCTGAACCGGGGTAAATAAAGCCGCGTCGTTTCGAGAGTGAAACAATGTTTTCCATTTTTTGTTGATCATTCATAACTGATGGGTATTATAGCATAGACCTCTGTTGAAATGACACCAACTTACCGCTAGATGCTTGCCTTCTGCAATAACCTTACGTTACTGATTGCGTCTTTAGGCAATGTTGTCTTTGCTGTGTAAACATTTATCCTGTCGTCTATTTTAATGTCTGTAATTTTTATGATGTCACACTTATAATCAACAACTACTGGGAGTGATTTCCATTTTGCTTGTGGCATAGAGTTACCTAGTCGTATCGTTACACCGTCATAAAGGTTAATCGCCTTCACCTCCCCCAAAGAATAAAGAATACCGAGATCAGCATATTCGCTCTTTGTTGAACAATCAGCTGGGTTCACAAACTTCTTCAGGTCGTCACTTGATATACTCTCTTCTTTCTCAACTTCCTGGGCTTGAGGTACTACAGCCACCGGATTGCTTCCTTGTTGTAATTCCTGTTCAGCACTTCTCATAGAATCTTCGATTGCTTGACGATTGGAAATGTTATAAATACCCGCACCGAGCGCATAAGCTGTCGCACCAAGTAAAAACGCAATAAGTAGGCGTGGAACTGAAGCTTTATTAGCTGGCTTTTTCGGCGTTTCAACTGGCGCTACAGAAGGCGTCGGATTTACTGGTGGCGTTTGCACAGGTTGTGTCTGATTTTCTTCCATCTATCGTGATTCTCGTAATTATGTTTCTTCACCAAGAATAGCATAAGTGTTTTGTGTGTCGTTGCAATAAATAAGAGTTTGCCCCTTTTACATACATACCTATTGACCGTATGCTGGCACTGAGCCATTATAAAGCAGCTCTTCGGGGAAGATAATCTTACCACCCTTTCATTTGTTACAATTAACTTATGAAGAAAAACTTAAAAAATAAAATACTCGTTCTTAGCAGCATCGCTCTGTTTATTATCAGTCCAGTTGCTACTTGGATCCTTACCGCGCCGCTCGCTCGTTACTTCTGCACACCGCAAATCCTCATAGGTACAGAAGTATGCAATCCGAACGTCATCCTATTTGGCTTTATTACGTTTGCAGTTCCGTTTATCACTGGTTTAATTCTATTGTTAATCGCCTTAATCGGCATGTTTCAATTAAATAACGAGAAATAGATTCGCTGTAGGATCGAAGGCTAAAGCTATATTCTTACTTCCTCTTAATACCCTTTGCGATAAGTAGCACCAAAGGAACAAGGATAATATAATCAACAATCTTCCCAACAAATACCATAGAATAAACGCATGAATTAAGCTGTCCACCTGGTCCTTGGCATCTCACGTTATATAGATCAAAGATATATCCAGCATTGTAAACGGTTAATAGAAAAAATAATAAGCCAGCTATTACGACGGAGGCGGTTAAGCCGTAATCAACTTGCTTATTCTTTTTCGTTAACAGATACAAAGTATACATAGCATAGAAAATGCCAAATAAAGATGCGTACGAGAAACTAAAGCTTATAGAACACAGCAGTGTCAAAACCGAAAACACCAGAATAATGATACTGATAATAACCCTCAGTGTTTGTTGTTTCGATGAGTCCATAGTTGGCTTTTTTGTTTTCTTAGATGTCATACCTGGATTTTACCACAACCATAATTGCTATACCGCCGCATGCTCCCTTGCCACCTGATAACATTCAGGGAGAATCTCTTCGATCCCTCCAATTTGCGCCAAGATCTTTAGTGGTCGCGTTGCGATCAATCGCAGCAGCTTAATATGCTCGGCGGTAACAGGACCGTTTAGACGCTCAACCAGCCCCTGTTCTCCACTATCGTAGCGGTACCGTGTCTCAGATGATAGTTTCGTCCCGCTAATATCAATCTCCAAATTCAATTGATGCCCAAGGAGTGTCGCATAGTGAAGAAAGAACCAAGTCTGGGTCAGCCGTAAATCAATCGTACGATTGTCGAGTGCCATGAGGATCTCAGCTAATAAATCATACCAATCGGGCTCATCGATTGTCTCACTTGCCTTCGTAATCAAACTAATAACCATGTAGCCAAACTGTAACCGATCATAGTCTTCGATGATATGGTTATAAAAATGAACTAAACGCGCAGAGGTCAGGATGCCAAGCTCACCCTTTCCTTCTCCAAGTACTACTTCACTGATCGCAAAGAGTTCGATACCACCCGCCAGCTTACTTTTTTGCTTGCGAACACCTCTCGCCATGACACTTCGTCGACCCTCAGGCGTTAAGAGTTGGAGGATCCGATCGGCTTCTCCGTAATTTGTTCGTCGGAGCACAATCGCATTTGTTCGTGCTGTTTTCATTCAGTCACACTCCGGATCGCCGCGACGAGATCATCGGGATGCATAGTTGTTTTGTCAATTATTCGACGCACACCGTACGGGCGAAGCTCGTCCAGTCGCACCGAATCAGCAAGATTGGTACACAAGATTACCGGAATGTCTTTCGTATCACTGTGTGATTGCAGTTCATGCAGTAGCGCTAACGCAGTCGTACCGGTCAGTAACATGTCCGCCACAACAACATCAGGTAATGATTCGTCGATTTTCACCACTGCTGAGGTTGCGTGAGGCGCAAGCACCACTTCAAAGCCAGCTCCTTGTAAGATTTCTGCCTGTAATGTTGCCAACCAGGCATCGTCCTCAACCAATAAGACACGAAGGCTCATAATAAACTCAATTGTTGTGAAGCCTGTAATTCAACATAAAACGTCGCGCCATCACGATGTCGCGTCATGCCGACCTTGCCGTTCATTGCCTCGGCAAATTGGCTCGCCAGATAGAGACCCAGGCCACTACTCTGTGGTCGTGCGTGAACGGGTTGCGGCGCAATTGAGAGCTTACCGCGCAGTGACTGCCACATATCGGACGAGAGTGCCGGACCAAAATCACGAACGCCAATTCGTACGATACCACTTTTGCGAAGTGCCTGAATCTGCAGATGCACTACGGTCCCTGGTTCGGTGTAATGCAGAGCGTTATCGCTAAAGTTGGTTAAGATTCGGCGTAGAAGATCACGATTCGCTACCAACAGTAATGGATGAATTCGCTTTGTGAACGCCAATTGACGTCCATGGGCCTCAAAAAGTGGTGTTAATTCGTGGACGATATCCCTACAGACCTGTTCGGGATTGATTGGCTCTAACTCGAACAGCGCATCTTCGAGTCGTGCCGCCTTTGTAAGATCGGTTGTTAAACGTAATGCCCGTTCACTCGTCAGTGTCATCTGATCAACAAGCCGTTGTTGATCTGGCGTCAGCTCTCCTGTCGAGAGACGTAGCGCAAGTTGCCGTAACAATGACAACGGAGATTTAAGCTCATGTGCCGCTGCGGTCACTGGTGTGATCGCAGAAATATTGGCGTGTTCGTTCCCTCCGCTCACCTTCATATGCCTAGTGTATCACCGGAGCAGCATCAATGCCAAAGACAAGCGTCTTAGATTATTTATTAAAGGTAATTGTCTTGATTAAGGTATCGAAGTCACCCTTAAATGTCTCTGCATCAGTACGGATAGTGACTGTTTTGTCACGAATCTTAAAGATAACCGCCGAGCCACGAATATCCTTCGTAAAGGCACCGTCAAGTCGCGTTCCATCTTGTCCGTCAGCCTTCACTGCACTTGCCTTTAAGTCCCCACGCTTTACGAGTGTGTCGTATGATTTAATAACTGCATCATAATCTCTTGATTCAATAAGAACACGGACCGCTACTTGAGTGGTTGTGGTGATCGGTGGTACAGCTACAGGATTGATGTAAGCCCTAAAGGTATCGCCGTCTGTTGCATCTTTTTCAACAAACACACTCCAGTACTTTGGATAGTCAAAGATTAACCGACCGTAGTCGTCCGGACCAACAAATTCGCGATATGGTTTCTTGTCTTCATCAGCATAGCGAGCAGCATCGGCATCAGCCTGCTTCTTCTCTGCTGCAGATACGGCAACTTCAACCTTAGAATCTACATTATCCTTTTGATCAAAGTAGTTCATTAACGCCCACACCAAAAAGCCAGTTGCGACAATGGTTGTCACGATAAATACAATGGTAAGGATTAGCCAAGTGTTAGCTGCTCCGCGTTCAGAAGTTCGACTCATATTCGCCATTATACCGTAAGCGATTTCTGCTGCAAAGGTCGGAATGTGTATAAATGGTATGCTTCGAACTGTTTTTCGGCTTTTCGATCCTTAAATGGACTTCCAAACAGCAAGATCGTCAGAGGTCGCTGTAAGCGGTTTGCCTCAGTCTGCACCTTGCGCTGTAAACGCCTACTATCTCTTTCTACGGCAAATGCGTAAATGACCGTCGTGTCATCGGGAATCTTCTCTCGCCAAAAGTTCACTAAGCGTACCTCAACACCCTTATCGCGTCGAGAAAGCCATCGAGAAATACCATACAATGCCGGGTTAATCTCATAGCCGACTGCTTTCGCTCCAAACTTCCGTGCCAACCGAAGCACGACGCCATCTCCACTCCCAACATCAATCAGGACATCCTTTTTACTGAGCGGGTAAAGATGTGTAAATGCTCGTTTAATATACCGACGTTGACTGGGAACATAGGGTGCACCAAAAAAAGCAGAGGCACCAAAAAAGACGACAATGACGCCAACGACAAAAATCCAGATCATCTATTCCTCGGTGTCAAAACGTTTTTTCACTACTTTGATATCATTTTTTAACTTCGTAAGGTCTTTCTCGATCTCTTCAGCTAATTTCTCGGCGTGTTGGAACTTATCAACCGCTTCTTCGAGCTTAAATGAAGCTCCTTGAAACCATCCGACTAAATCAGAAAGTTCGGTTAATTTTTGCTGAACTGTTTTATTTACTTCTGACATCTTTTACCTCCGCATTAATTATCTGTGCTGCTGTTTCAATCTCAATGGTACTTCCCTGCTGCACATCACCGCGCAGCAAAGCGTAGCCACGCTGCAGGACGTTTTCGGGGTTTAATTGCGCAATTGCCACCCGAAGTGTCGCGAGCCGCTCAAACGTATCGTCAAGCCGTTCTTGAGTGCGACGAAACGCCGCTTCAAGATTCTCACGTGTTTGTCGGGAATAGTGATCGATTGCCTGCACCAGTAAATGCCCGATTGAATTCGATTGTGTGTGAGCGGATCGAATAATTTCTCGACGATCAGGCACGAGGGTTTCAGCAGCATGAGTTGGTGTTGCCGCGCGAACATCCGCCACCATATCAGCAAGACTATGATCTATCTCATGCCCCACCCCAACCAACGTCGGAATACGACTTTCGGCTATGGCACGAGCAAGCGGTTCATCATTAAAGGTTGATAGATCCTCGGCACTACCTCCACCGCGAATAATCACTAATACTTCGGGTACTGTTTCCAATCCGTTGAAATAATGGATTGCTCGAATAATCTGATCTGGCGCAGGATCACCCTGCACTTGGGTGTGAGCAACCTCTACTGAAAGTCCGCCCCATCGCTCATTCAAAATGCGCGTAAAGTCAGCGTAGGCAGCAGATTCAGTACTCGTAATCACCGCTACCGATTGAGGTACCCGTGGCAAAACTCGCTTACGTTCAGGCGCAAATAACCCCTCGGCCTCAAGTTTCGCCTTTAAAAGCTCGAAACCTTTTTTAATCGATCCCTCGCCAATCGGCTTCACTGCACGAACATTAAGATTGAAATATCCCTTCGGATTGAGCTTTGGGTTCGCCGTCACTACGACTTTCATTCCATCCGTCAGTGGAACGCGCATCTGATAGATACCCGCGAAACAGTTCACTACTGCTCCGGCGTCTTTAATCTTAAAGCTTACCCATTTTCCTTGGCTAATTCTGTACTCGGCAACTTCACCAACGATTGACACTACTGGGTACGCATACTCGAGTGTCTGGTTGGTAAGCGCAACGAAATCACTGACTGATAGGAGGACGTCGTCCATATTTGTTGACCGTTAGTTGGTAGAAAACGTATCCAAACACAATGGTTCCCAACACAAGGGAAACACGGGCAAGCAAGGTTCCGGCAATGGCCACTTCAGGTGAAATACTTGTCGAAAGAAAGGCAATCATAATCGCCTCGTAAACACCCGCTCCGCCGGGGGTTACCGATACCGCACTCGCGAGCGATGCAACTCCGAAGGCAATGAAGAGAATTGCAGGATTCACCATCGCCCCTAATGACCAGAAAGCGATCCAGATTAAGGCAACATCTGCCATATTTGCGAGTACCGCCCAAATGAATGGCTTGATAAGAATCTTTTTATCGTGACGAAGCGCTGTGTAATCTTCATGAAGATCCATGAAGAAATCAGGAATAATATTTTCCTTTAATACTGCCAGCTTACGTCCCCGTGTCACCTTATTTACAAATTTATTCACCAGACGGGTCAACCAATTCGAGAACTTGCTTAATCGTCGTTCACTACTCAGAAGGTACATAAGCCCAATCGTGACGCCTAACGCTAAGAAAACGAGCAGGAGACACAGCAAGATAACCGTACGACTTACCTCGTGGTCGATAACCAGCATCACAATGGCCACTAACAACAATAAGACGAAGCTCAAAAACGTTAAGGCAAAGCGAATAATCTGCGCCATCGTTGAACGTCCAGCCCTAACCCCCAACTTTCCCAGCACCCAACTTAGATAAGAGAATCCCGCGGCTCCACCACTTGGCAAAATGTGATTTACAAAGTTTAGCTCAAGAGAAATACGGGCCATTTTTACATGAGAAACACCTTTAAGATCGCCTTTTGATCGAAGGTACGAAAAGATCATTCCCCCGGTCGCATAGTAGCTAAAGAACTGGACAGGGATAATCAACGCCAAGATCCATAGGTTGACCTTATCGAGTAAATTCCACGCTTTTACAATTTCAGGCCAGGCTGCAAAGATAACAACCACTAGCAATACGCTCGTAATAATGGTCAACCAGGCTCGGAAAGATAACTTGCGCATATGTCATCATTATAGCATCAGGTATACTATGTACATGTATATCGCACTTCTTGGTCGCCAACCTGCTATTTCCGTCGCCGAACTCGAGCGTGTGTATGACGATGTTAGCTGGTTTTCTGATCAATCAGCGCTTGTCGAAACCTCCACCCCTATAGACGTGCAGAGGCTTGGGGGCACCCAGAAAGCTGGCCGTGTCGTCTTAAGCCTTCCTGCTCGCGACTGGCGAACCATCTCTATGAAACTCGTTCAACACTACAGCCAACAATGGGCTGGCTACGAAGGAAAGATCACCCTTGGTATTAGCGCATACGGATTTGACGTCTCTATTCGAGACATACAAAAAACCGGCCTCGTTCTAAAAACAAAATTAAAAGGTACTACCGCCAGTCTCCGTTTGATCCCTAATCAAGAAGCTGCACTTTCTACAGCAACCTCTCACCACAACAAGCTTGGTCTCTCCGATAACAAGATAGAGCTTCTCGTTATTCGTGGGGCAGGTAAAGTTATTGTTGCTGAAAGTACCGGATCACAGAATATCACAGCCCTTGCTGCGCGCGACCAGGGTCGTCCACGCCGTGACGCCTTTGTCGGTATGCTTCCTCCTAAGCTTGCCCAGATTATGATTAACATGGCAGGGCCACTTTCACCTGACCCTACCGCAGATCTCGCTGATCCACGTATCCTCGATCCTTTCTGTGGAACAGGGGTTATCCTTCAGGAAGCAATTCTCCTTGGCTATGGCGCCTATGGAACTGATCTCGCTGAAAAGATGATCCGCTACAGTCGAGACAACCTCAACTGGCTGCAAGATCACGCGCATACAACAGGTCACTGGTATCTCCACGAAGGCGATGCAATGGACACTCAATGGCAGCAACCTATTGCGGCTGTCGTTGCAGAAACCTATCTTGGCCAGCCATTTAGCGCACCTCCCTCGCCCGCTAAGCTCATCGAAGTCCGCGGCAACTGTAATCACATTATTAGTCAATTCTTAAAGAATTTAGCACCCCAACTCGCTTCAGGAACTCCTGTCGTTATTGCCGTTCCTGCCTGGAAAGATACCGCCGGAAACTTTACTCATTTGCCACTTCTTGAAAAAGTCGAATCACTCGGATATGAATATGTTGATCTTAAAACCGTTCGCCCTGATCAACTCCTCTACTTTCGTCCTGACCAAGTAGTCGCTCGAGAAATTCTCATTCTCCGTACCCGCTAACCCCTAGAACGATACACGCAATAAGCGTTGTGATAATAAAGCCAAGTGCAATAATATCAATAAGATATTTTCGATACAGCGGCTTTTGGTGACGTTTTTGACTCATCTGAACCTCCTCTGACATACGCAAACACGCCTGAATATGAGGTTTGTGTTGCTTACGTGTTTTTCAACCATACTCACCTGCATAGCCTGTAAGGTTAGGTTGATATTACTAATAATTAAACAGATCGAGCCCATACTTGCTTGCCTGTTCTCTTTAAATATTAACAACCTATTATTAACTTCTTTTGAACTTTCGTCAGATTCCTGTAGGCCCTTGACTCTTTGCCCATTTTCAAGTACAATTTAACAGATTGAATGAGCAGCAGCTGCTCAAGGAGAAAATAATTTATGTCACACGTCAAAGCAGGTGGTTCAAGTAAGAACATCCACAATAATGCCGGGCAACGCCTCGGTGTGAAGCGTTTTGGTGGCCAAACGGTCAGCACTGGTGAAGTATTAGTTCGCCAAACTGGAAGCACAAAAGTTTCTGGTCCTGGTACTTTTATTAGCCGCGACTACACCATTCACGCTGCTCAAGACGGAGTTGTTGCTTTCAGTAAAATCAAGAAAACTCGATTTACTGGTAAGACTGCCCCTCGTACTCAAGTCAGCGTTATCTAATACATCCGCTGAAATAAAAAATACCCCATTACTGGGGTATTTTTGTTTATAGACCTCTTAGCTCTCGTAGCTTATCATTAAGGGCTTTGTATTTAAAATGGATATTACTCCGTTTTATTTGGTCAGAGAGACGCCAGGTAGCATTAGCTACTTCCTCGTCACTAATCGCATTGGCGAATCGCCAAACGTTTTTCCGATCATCTACAGAAAGTGTTGCCTCAATAGCGGTCATTTCAGCTTCAACAGCAGCCCTTTCTTCTGCGCGCGGATCAATTTCTTGAACCTCAGCACTCAGTGCTTCACCTACCGCCGTTTCACCAAGTGATTCAGCAACATTCGCATCAACCCTTTCTTTCAATGCCTCAAGCGATGAACGAAGAGGAGATTTTGATAAATGCTGGTTAAGCTTCTTGTCGAACTTCTCGACGACAACCCTGGTATTATCAGGTGAATATCCTGCTACCGTCCAGTCATACTCAACTGTTCCGTTCTTTCGCTGAACAATTACCCTATTACCAACCGCAAATGGGTCAACTTCATCCTGGGCGGTCTCTGCTACTGCAGCACCATCCGTTTCTTCGACAACATCTATTAGTTCGGTAGAGGCAGGATCCTCAAGGTACTCAACGGTATATTTTGGCTTATCGGTTTCAGGGGTTTGTGTATGTAATTGTTCAGACATTTTTTTGTTTTTTAATTCCTTATCAACTACCATAGCATAAGCTTGATAAAAAAGCAACCCCATGGAGGGGCTGCTCTATTCTCTTCAATAAATTAAACGTTTTGTGTCGGAGGATGAGTTGGCTCTTGAAGAAGGCCAAGGTGGTACTTTACGCGCTCGATCACATCGCCAATTACAACCTGTGACTTCACAAGGTAATCGTCAACGCCGAGGTTTTCCGCGCGCTCTTTATCCTTTGGCTGACTTAAGGCAGTGAGCATAATGACACGAATGTCAGCTGTTTCAGGGGTATTACGGAGAATATCCAATACATCAAAGCCACTAATCTTTGGCATCATCGCATCCAACAGGATAAGGTCGGGCCGGAAATCTCGTGCAGCAGTAAGGGCAAGTTCGCCATTATAAACAGTTTTTGTTTCAAACCCTTCGATTTCAAGTCGCGACTTATAGACCGCTGCTAGTGCTTCATCATCTTCTACGAGCAAGATTTTTTTCTTCACATCCATGTTGGATTCATTGTACTACAGTCAGTTATGCAAGCACAAGCGGCATATTACTGGAGTAGCACTCCCTTCGCAGCATCAAGTTGTGGATCTCGGCCGGCATTTACATCGTCGCTAGTGCGTTCAACTGCTTTTGTAGGCTCAATACCCGTTTCTGAGATGTTCTTGCCGTTTGGCGTATACCAGCGAGCAATCGTCACCTTTAATTCTGCACCACGTGGCAACGGAATGAGCTGTTGAACACTTCCCTTACCAAACGTCGTCTCACCAACGAGTGTCGCTACTTTGTAATCAAGCAATGCTCCGGCAACAATTTCACTTGCACTCGCTGTTCCACTATTTACTAATACCGTTGTTGGCATATTCTTAAATACCGGGTTAGAGGCCGAATAAAGCTCGTCGGTCACCTTTCCGTTCGTCTTTTCGGTCACCACAATCTTCTTATCGAGCCAAATACCCGCAACGTCTTGTGCAGCCGTAAGGTAGCCACCACCATTACTTCGAAGATCAAGGACGACACCCTTTACCCCTTGGCTTTTTAAGGATTCAGCTGCGTCCCGTGCCAAGCGACCAGTTTCTGCATCAAATCGACTAATAGTGAGGATGCCGATACCGTCCTGGACCGTGCTGTAGACGCTTGGGTTGCTAATCTCTGCACGGGTCACCGTAAAGTCTTTATTTTCTTCACCACGAGATATCGCAAGCTTTACGGTTGTTCCCGCTTCGCCACGGATCTTCTTCACCGCATCATCAACGGTCCAGCCTTCGGTCGACTCACCGTTTACTGCAGTCACGATGTCACCAGCAAGGATGCCCGCTTTTGCACCAGGGTTGCCATCAATTGCTCGAACAACGGTAATTCGATCGTTACGAAGGCTCAGTTCAAGCCCTACACCGCCGCCAACAACGCCACTCAGTTCATCGTTGAAGCTTTCTGAATCCTTTGCATTAAAGAATTGAGTGTACTTATCGCCTGCTGCCTCTACGAGACCACTATTTGCTCCGTCGATAAGCGCCTGTTCATCAAGATCGCCATCAAAGTTAGCACGTAGTTGCTGGTACGTCGTCTGGACGCTTGAAAGATCGATGGTTGCCGTAGAAGTCTTTAGCCCAAACATTGGACCAAATGCAGCAATGATTTGTGCGTGGAAAACTCCACCAACATACCCTAATCCTGCTACTAAAATAAATGCGACAACAATTACAGCCATAGGCACGCGTTGTTTCTGACGCTGTCGGTGTTCGGACATTAGTTTCCCCTATTCTTAGTCTTTTCGCTCTGTTATTAGTATAACGCAAAATCACTGAACTGGTCAGTGATTTTGCTTATGTTTCAGAGTAATTTTAGAAGTAGATGTATGCGTCGTAAGCGTTAGGAGAGACACCTCTCATCTCGCTGTAATTACCCCAACCTGCGCCACCCGCATTGAAGTAGTTGTATTGGCTAATATCGATAGTGCCGTCACCATTCACTCGTTCTACCCAGACAACGTGACCGTATGCACCAGCCATCAATACTCCGACAGAGCCAGCACGAGGGATACTACTCACCGTAATACCGGCTGCACGAGCATTTCCTGGCCACTGGTTCGCGTTTCCACGTCCGCCCCAGTATGGCATGTAGCCGTTCTTTTGGTAGACTTTCCAAGCGGTGTAACTCACACATTGGCGAGAGTACATTCCCCATGGATCAACGACTGGGTTGTAGTAGTCAGAGTTTGCAAGGTTCGCAGGGTAGCCACCCTTGTTTGGGTCACCAGCGACTGCTTTGCTGCCACCACCTGCAGCACGAAGTGCGGCTTCGATCGCTGCCTGTTGCTGACGCTGTAACTGATCTTTTTGTGCAGCTGATTGAGATGAAAGTGATCGGTAGGCATCTTCGCTTCCCTTCGTTTCGTTCAGTAGACTTTGCTGTTCTGACTCTTTGGCAGCTAATGCTTCACGTTGATTCTTCTGGTCATTCAGAACGTTTTCAACTTCAACTTTTTGCTTTTCAAGTGTCGTCTTCAGTGTCTTGATCTCATCAATCGTGCCATTTAACTGGTCACGGGCAGAAGCGCGATATTCTTGCTTGTTAAGGAAGTCACCAATATTCCCGCTACTTGCGAGCATTTCAATCGGTGAAACTTTACCATCAACGTAAATATCGGCGATCACGTTACCGAGAACTTCTTTATTATCAGCGAGCTTTTTCTCGTTTGTCACAATATCAGCAGATAATTGGTCATATTTTGCTTGGCTTATATCAACTTGTGCTTGAATAGTTGCCTTTTCGTTTGAAAGACGGTTGACTTCACGTTGTAATGAATCGGCTTCTTGAGCAAGTTGTGCGGCTTGACTATCGTAACGGCTAATATCTTCTTCGAGTGCTTTAATACGCTCAGAGTAGTCATCAGCGCTGACTCGTCCTGCAATCTGAATCGGTACAGCAAAGGCCATAACGACGACAGAGACAGCAATCAACACGCGCGTTGTAAGGGTAAGTGAGACTGGTGTGGTGGAACACAGTTTCATATCTTTTTTAACTTTAGCATAAGCAGGATGACGAGTCAAGAGCTACTCCCCTTCTACAATCGTAGGTAGCGACGAGTCGCAAGGAGTGAAGAAATGACACCGATAATTGCACCGATAATAACCATCGCAAGAAGTACAAAGCCTGCGTAGAACGTGAGGAGATCCATCGTTGGCTGAATATTGACGTCATAGCTAATCAACGCAGGACCAGCCGTAAAGACAAGTGCGTACCCAATCACGCTTGCAACAATAGCAGCAAAGAAACCATACACAATTGCTTCAACAAGGAATGGACCACGGATGAAGGACTTCTCTGCTCCAATTAACTTCATCATTTGAATCTCTTCGCGGCGGTTAAAGATAGCCATACGGATAGTATTAAAGATGATCAGCATCGAGATGGTTACGAAAACGATACTCGCACCAATTCCTACCTGAAGGGCAAAGTTCGCTGCTTTTCCTATTGATTCAATGGCTCCACGGCGTTCACCGGCAAAAGATGGCTCTCGTTGTGAGTCAATATTCTTTTTCAATGTTTCATTTGTCTTCACGAAATTTTGCAGTGCAGTCGTATTATTAATATCGGCAATTTTAATACTAAATGTTCCTGGGAATTGGTTGGTTGATTCTTTCACCGCTTCTAGCGATGAGGCGCTTCCACTATTGTCATTGATGAAACTGTCGCGCGCCTGCTCAGGAGTAATGTAGCGAACTGCTTTAACAGATGGAAGCGCTTCAAGGTCATCAGTAATCTTCGCGACATCATCTGCGTTAATATCTTTCACCACGAAAATCGACATGTCGACCTTATCGCGAAGCTGGTTCAATGTATCAATAAGAACGTTTCGAGAAACAACACTCGTAAAGATAACGAGTAGTGTAATGGTCATAATAGCGGTCGCGGCAATCGTCAGCCACATGTTACGGGTGAAGTTATTTACCCCATAACGGCACATACGCATGAATGTCACCCACTGGCGACGGTGGCGTTTTTGTTGTGCGAATGATTTCGCGTCGAGCTTTCGTTTACTTTTTGCCATTACTGTCGGTAACTTCCCTCTGCTTGATCGCCCGTGATCTTACCACCTTCGATAGTGATAACACGACGCTTCAACTTGTTCACGATCTCGGCATTGTGAGTGGTTAAAAGAACGGTAGTGCCGTACTTGTTAATTTTTTCAAGGAGACGAACAATGTCCCAGCTGTGCTTTGGGTCAAGGTTTCCCGTTGGCTCATCAGCAATGAGGATCTTCGGTTGACGAACGACCGCACGAGCAATAGCGACACGCTGACGTTCACCACCTGAAAGTTGGTTTGGGAATTGCTTTTCTTTTCCCGTCAGACCAACCAGGTCGATGACCTTTGGGACAGTATTCTTAATTTCACGGCCTGTCATACCGGCAATTTCAAGCGCAAAGGCAATATTTTCAAACACTGTACGCTGTGGCAGTAGCTTGAAATCTTGAAAGACAACACCGATTTTACGACGAAGCATGGGGACCTGCGTATCTTTTAGAGTATCGTAGTCAATTCCACCGACAACGATCTTGCCACTGGTTGGCTTTTCTTCACGAGTTAAGAGCTTAAGGAGGGTTGATTTCCCTGCTCCAGAGGTTCCGACGATGATAACAAATTCACGCGGTTCAATAAAAAGGCTCAAGCGATTAATCGCTGGCGAGCTATCTTTTCCGTACGTTTTTGTTACCCTATCTAACAGAATCATTACTAGGATTAGTATAGCATAACCTTGATATATCGCTAGGTACGAAGTCACATAAAATGGATGAGTCCGAAGGGGCGGCGTCTGGTCGACGCACACCCCTTCGGGAGAACTCAGCTCATCTTGAAGAGCTCTCGCAGTTCATCGGCGTTGGTGCCGAGTTCGAACAGGAGCTCATTCAGAATCTCCTCCCCTTCTTCGAGCATGCCGAAGAGCAGGTCTTCGTTGACAGGGCCGTTGACGTGCAGCATCAGCTGCGCTCGACGAATGGACCCATCGATTGCGACATTCACCGAAGTACTGCGCGGGATGTGCCCGCTGACCGTGCCCTTGAGGGCGAAGCCTTGAGCGACCACTTCCAGTGCCTTGACCGCCTTGCGGAGGTCAATCTGGTTGTTGCTCTGCTCGAGGGTCTTCTTGACAGGACCTTCGGTGTTCAACATCCCCACAAACAAGTGGGCGGTGGTGAGCTGAGAGTGATGAAACGCTCGTGCATGGCGTTCGCCATTGCCGACGGTTCGGTTAACATATTCCATGGACTGCGGTGACATGCTGCTCCTATTCATAGAGTGGGATTAGAACTAAGTTCTCCGAGGCTATCTGAGCCTCGTATCTTGCGATATATTGTTAACGTCCCCTACTGCATCTGCAATAGCATATAAGTATATTATAGCATATTTATTATATTAAATCAATATATCACGAGGTACGGGGTCATATAGGGTGAGTCCGAAGGGGCGGCGTCTGGTCGACGCACACCCCTTCGGAAGAACTCAGCTCTGGGTCTTCTCGACTGCTTCGAGGACATAGCTCCTCACCTGTTCGGGGTGACGAGCAGGACCCTGAGCAAAAATGCGTGCAACATCAGGACCCCAGATCTCGGTCAGCGCCAGAAGCAAATGGGTTGGTCCTGCAACCACCCCCTCTTCTTTTGCGATCTCAACCGCACGATCGATGACCTTGGCAGCCCCTTCGCTCAGATCGTAATCTGGCTCTTCCTCACCTTTGTAGGGTCGGAAGCTGTTGGCCATCGAACGACGTGCCGACAACTCGTGAACCAGCATTCGGTCATAAGCAGTCGACAACTCGGGGGTGTTCTTCCTCAACGTCACGAGAGCGACCAGCAAGTGGGCACCGTGGACGTGTGCGTGGTTCAGCAGCTGCGCTTCAAGCCTAGCGCGAGTCAGCACAGCTGCAAATACTGCATCGTATTCCGTAGAATCAGACATGTTTCTCCCTTGGGTGTAGGTCTAGCGGGTCGATAGAATAGCAGAACTAAGTTCTCGAGGCTATCTGAGCCTCGTATCTTGCGATATATTGTCAATATTCACTATCTTCACATACGAAATACATAGAGCGATGAATGAGTTCGAGAGAGCCGCGCCTGGATTGGCGCAGCTCTCTCGAAAGAACTCAGTTCTCTTACTGCTTGGGTGGCGGGAGCTTACGCACGAACTTTCGAATAAGCCCCTCTTTGTCTCGGAAGCTCACCGAGACTTCGAGAATATCAGACACTTCTTCGACAGGAAAAGCGACAGATACCCGTTTCTTATCGTGGCTTTTTCGGACCGTCACAGAGACATTCTCATCCGCCATTTCACCGGGCGCAAGTGGTGTCACGTAACCAGTGAGAAGTTGCACCACACGAGCGCGAACATGTTCCAGCTCGACGCCTTGTCGAAGGAGGACTTGCGAAGCAACGCCCTCCCCTTCACGGATCAGACCGAGCAGGATGTGCTCGGTACCGATGTAGTTGTGCCCCAGTTGTAGTGACTCTCGCAGAGCAAGCTCAAGCGATTTTTTACCTCTTATGGTGAATGGGAGACCACTCCTTTTTTCGCCATGCAGACCCTTCCCGACGATGTCCAAGACTTCGCGTCGGACTTTGTTGATTGAAACGCGTAGCGACTCAAGAGCCACGTAGGCCACACCCTCTCCTTCGCGAATCAGACCAAGCAGGATGTGCTCGGTACCGATGTAGTCTTGACCAAGCTTCACGGCTTCTTCTTGAGCCAGCACGATGACTCGCCGAGCACGGTCGGTATAGCGTTCAAACATGGCGCCTCCTCAGGCATCGATATACAGAAAAGAAAATGTCGTTCTTCGAGGTTATAGGAACCTCGTAAGTAAAGATAGTAGGTGCAACTTTGTCACCACCGTAAAGTTAGCAGTATTTTATACTATTTTGAGCTATTTATCAACAGTTGGTGCTTCGAGATACGCTTCCATAAATGGCGTAAGATCACCATCCAATACGCCTTGAGCATTATTAGTTTCGTGCTTGGTACGGGCATCCTTCACCAGGGTATAGGGATGAAGGACGTAATTACGAATTTGGCTTCCCCAGTTTGCCGACTCCCCTGCTTGCAAGTCAGTAATTGAATTGGCGTGTTGCTCCATTTGTAGTTGCGCCAACTTCGAACGAAGAATCTTCATAGCAGTTTCTTTATTCTGCAGTTGCGACCGTTCATTTTGAATAGCAACGACAATTCCTGTTGGAATATGCGTCACGCGCACTGCACTGTCTGTCGTGTTAACCGACTGTCCCCCATGGCCACCAGCGCGGTACACATCGATCTTAAGATCTTTATCATCAACCTGCACTTCGTCTGGGGTATCAATTTGAGGCAAGACTTCAACGAGCGCAAAGCTGGTTTGTCGAAGATTATCACTATTAAAGGGACTCAGACGAACCAGGCGGTGGACACCATGTTCACTGCGTAGCTTGCCGTACGCATACGGCCCAGTGATTTCGATGACGACAGATTTAATCCCCGCTTCTTCACCAGTAGATCGTTCAATGGTTGTTGCTGACATGTCGTTTTTTTCCGCCCAACGAAGGTACATGCGCTCGATCATCTCTGTCCAATCCTGGGCATCTGTCCCACCAGCCCCAGCGCTCAGGCGAAGGATTGCGTTGTGGTCGTCGTATTCGCCATCAAAGAGAAGGTCTTTTCGTAGACGTGCGAATTCTTTTTCAAGAGCAATGATTTGGCCTTCAAATTCACCAAGTAAACTATCGTCGTCGAGATCCATCAGTTCAAGAAGGTCGTTCGCTTGCGCCTCAAGTGTTAACCAAGGTTCAACCATTGCACGGATTGCCGCCACCTGTTTGCTCTTTGCTTGGGCGTTCGTAGGATTATTCCATACCTCAGGCTGTGCGAGTTCGGTATCAATAATCGCAATCTCTTCTTGCTTAGCAGGAATGTTCAATCGCTCGACAGCCGCATGGATTTGCGGGCGAAGCTCGTTGATGCGTTTTATCAGAGGTTGCATATACCCCTACTATACAGTAAATGGTAGAGTGAATGTATGAAGCTTGGTGTATTTGACTCAGGAAAAGGTGGCGCTGCAATGGCTGAACGTCTACAAATGCTACTACCCGACGCAGAAATTATCGTGGTCGATGACCACGCCCATGTCCCTTACGGCAGTCGAACGAACAACGAAATTCTTACCTTTACGGCAGCTGCTATTCAACCGCTGCTTGATGCGCACGTCGATGCGATTATTATTGCCTGTAATACCGCGACAACCGTTGCAATTAAGGCGCTTCGCGAACGTTATCCAACGCAAGTATTCATCGGTATCGAACCGATGATCAAACCGGCAGCTGCATTGACTCGTTCAGGGCATATTGCCGTACTCGCAACCCCTGTGACACTTCGTAGTAGTCGATATCATGAATTAAAGACCCTGTGGGCTCCCAATTTAATCATTGATGAGCCAAACTGTGACACTTGGGCAAGTCTCATCGAAACCGACCAAGCTCATCTAGTTCCTATTGAAGAGACCGTTTCGTCACTGATTAAAAATGGTGCTGACGTTATTGTCCTTGCATGTACGCACTACCATTGGCTGAAGGAACGTGCAGTTGTCGCCGCCAATGGACATGCCGCGATACTCGAGCCATCCGATGCTATAAAAGAAAGAATTACGACGTTACTAAATCGTTAACCGCAGCAATAAATTGCTCACCACGGTCTGCATAGTTCTTAAATAATCCAAAACTTGCCGCAGCAGGGCTCAACAGTACGACTGAACCAGGCTGAGCCAATTCGTGAGCTCGTTCAACAATTGTCATCATCGTTGGGCGTTCAATGAATTCATACTGGGTAAAGCCAACATTACCGAAAGCCTCAATAATGCGAGCTGCCTCTTCACCGATAATTAATGCCTGTACATCGTGCTTGACGATCTCATCAGCAAGTTCAGAAAAATCAGAACCTTTAAATGATCCTCCGAGTATCAGGACCTTTGGGCGTGCAAATGCTTTCAATGCAGCGACAGCAGAGCCAGGAGTCGTGGCGATACTATCGTCGTAATACTTCACTCCATTCACTTCTTTCACGAAACTCAGACGGTGTGGAAGTCCATGAAAATTACGAATTCCCTGCTCAATCGTTTCAGCAGTTACCTCTTCAAAATTCAATGCAACGGAGATAGCTGCACAAGCGTTGTCAATATTATGACGGCCCGGAATCTGAAGCGCATCAACTGAACAAATTTTTTGTTCGTTGTTATAAAAGTCATTATCGACTGTGTGCACCCCTGTTATATCAATGTACGGGGCCGCCAGCGTCTCAGATCCTGCTTCAGCAATCTGACGTGAGAATTTATTATCAGGATAATAATATGCTTTGTCGCCCGCCTTTTGGTGTCTCGTAATATTACTTTTTGCTGAAATATAGTCATCAAAATCAACGTGAACATCTAAGTGATCCGGTTCAATAATCGTTACCACGGCGATGTTTGGCGATCGTTCGAGATCCCAGAGCTGGAAACTTGAAAGTTCATAAACGACGATGTCATCAGGCTTAATCTTCTCAAGCACCTTTAATGAGGGCAAGCCAATATTCCCTACAAGCCAAGTCGTTTTTCCTGATGCTTTCAAAATGGAATCGATAAGACTTGCCGTCGTCCCCTTACCTTTTGATCCAGTAATACCGATGATTTGCGCCGGGCATTTTTCAAAAAATTCATTTGTTGCTGACCAGATTTTACCGTCAGTTTTAATCTTATACGGAGAGATACCAGGCGTACGAATCACTAGATCAAAATCACTCAGCTGCTGAAAGGCACCTTCACCAAGGATTGCGCTCGCCTCTTCTGGCAACGCTTCAGCGGCATAGTTTTGGTCATCAACGATCGTAATGTCAGCATCAGGATAGTGCTGCGCCCAATACTCGTAGTTAACTTTTCCTTCGAGTCCGTATCCAGCGATAGCAATCTTCATAACTTTATTTTACTCGGATTTAAACAGCTTGCCTAATCGGTCGCTCAAATCGATGACTTCTTCTCGGTCACCGTTACTCACTGCGGCAAGTACCCAGGTGTTGGCATCGATGAACTGTTTAGCAGTTTCCATCATTTTTTCACGAGTCACCTTGTTAATACTGTCGGGTACTTTATTGTAATCGTAAATGAAATCATCCGCGAAATAACGATGCGTATAGAAGCCAGTGATCTGTGAAACAGTTTGCGCACCCATCTGATAACGCCCAAGACTAAATGATTTCGCTGCATCGATCTCGTCATCGGTTAATTTACCATCAAGGACTGCTTTAAGCTCCCGAGCGATAATGTCGAATAATTGAGGAGCAGTTTCATGATTTACTTGACCAGAGATGTCCCACGCGCTGTCATAATTGCCACTCCCTGCATACGCACCCACACTGTAAGCAAGTCCTTTAGCACGGGCCTTTCCGAAGATACGTGAATGCGTCGTTCCAGTAAGGATATGGTTAAGGCTATGCATCGCATCAAGCTCATCATCAGTTAACTTTCGTGGTGCAGTCAGTGTCAAACCAAAGGTAATATTGGTCGCATCTTTACGACGAATAACCGTTGGGTGGGCAGAAGTGAGCTCATCCTTTGGCGGCTCGAAGCGCTCACCATCTGGTAAGTCGAATGATTCAAGCTGGCGAATAATTTCTGACTTACGACCGCGAAGCTTTCCAGCAATCACAAAACGCATATTTTTCGTGGTGTGAGTACGACGATGGTGCTCACGAATATCAGCCAAGGTAACATTATTAATTGTTGCCAAAGATTGGCGGTAGGTTAAAACGTCCTCACCAAGTAATTGCTGCACCTTTGGCCACAAGATACGGTGATGGTCATTAAGGTAATTCGTTAGCTCGCTGCGAACATTCCCCTTTTCGGCATCAAGTTCAGTCTCGTTGAAGCGAGGCTGGCAAATGCTGAGCTTTTGGAGATCGAGAATACGGTCCCACTCAAAGTCAGCACAGTCGGCTTCATATACCATTGATAGATCGCTCGTATAGGCGTTATGGTAGGCACCGTTTTTTGTAAACTCTGATTCAAATGCGCTTTCTGAACGAAAACGAGCATTTGCTCCAAAAGCAAGGTGCTCCATGATATGAGCAACTTGTTCAATTTCTTTATTCTTTGCGTAACGATTGCCAGCACGGAACTGGAACTGCATGCTCATGACGGTGGCGCCAGGAACATTGATCAGCAACCCACGGGCGCCATTTTTTAACTTCACTTCTTCAACGGTATGATGCATAGTTTCTCTTTGTTTCAGGTTAGAGGGGTTATTTTCGGCCAGACTTGCGGTTTTGTCGCTGACTCTTCTTTTTCTTGCGTGACGCATTTTTCTTACGATTCTCGTCAGATGGGGTGTCAGCCTTCTCTACCTTGAAATCTTTGTCACGACTATCTTCACCCTTGGTAATCTCGTTTACACCCTTTTCAACAGCATTTTCAGCGAGTCGAGTCAGTTCCGTGTCGTAATCTTCTTTGCGGCGGGCAGCAGCGTCTTGTGCACTCACATGCATAATTGCACGAAGTACTTCATCGCGAAGTGTTGCCTGGAGGCTTTCAAAGAGTTTCTGTGATTCACTTCGATATTCAACCAATGGGTCACGTTGTCCAACGCTTCGCCAGTGAATTCCTTCACGAAGGTGCTGCATGTTCTCAAGGTGTTGCATCCAAAGTGTATCAAGTACTTGGAGATAGAATTCACGTTCGATTTTACGAAGCGTTTCAGTCTCAAGAATACCTTCTTTAACCTTATAAAGTTTCTGAACTTCTTTTAGGGCAAGTTCGTATCGAATCTTGTCATTCTTTTCTGCACCAATTGCTTTGAGGCGCTTGTCAGAAATTGGGAAGTAAATCTCAAACTCTTCAGCAAACTTTGGATTGTTCTTTGCTGGTAAGTAAGTGAGTTCCTTTACTTTACTCTCGATAAGCGTATCGATTTCGTTCTTGATATCTGCGCCTTCAAGAATCTTGCGTCGAATCACATAGACCACACGACGGTGACGGTTAATCACATTGTCGTACTGGACGACGTTCTTACGAATGTCAAAGTTGAAGCCTTCCACGCGCTTCTGAGCAGCTTCAAGTGTCTTCGAGACCATGCGGTGTTGAATCGGCATGTCATCTTCAAGTCCAATGCGGCCCATTAGTGCAGAAATACGCTCACCTTGGAAAATACGCATGAGGTCATCTTCTGTAGAGACATAGAATTGTGTCACTCCAGGGTCACCCTGTCGTCCACCACGTCCACGAAGCTGATTGTCGATACGACGAGATTCGTGGCGTTCAGAACCGATCACTACTAACCCACCGAGCTCAACGACACCGTCAGCTAGCTTAATGTCAGTACCACGACCAGCGATGTTTGTCGCCAGTGTTACTGCACCTTTTTCGCCCGCTTTTTCAACGATTGCTGCTTCTCGTTCGTTGTTCTTTGCGTTCAGTAATTCATAAGGGATCTTTGCCTTATCAAGCCACTGCGCAATCAATTCGTTCTTAGCAATCGAAGCAGATCCGACAAGCACAGGACGGCCTTCTTTGTGGTATTCAGCAATTGCGTCAGCAATAGCCTTCAACTTTGCTTTTTCACTTCGGAAGATTAAGTCTTGTTTATCTTCACGGGCAATTGGCCTATTTGAAGGAATTTGCACAACGTCCAAACTATAGATCTGCTGGAACTCTTCGGCTTCGGTAAAGGCAGTACCGGTCATTCCTGAAAGCTTCTTATACAGACGGAAGTAGTTTTGGAATGAGACAGTTGCGAGTGTCATGCTCTCTTGTAAAACAGGTACCTTCTCTTTTGCTTCAATTGCTTGGTGAAGTCCTTCGTTGTAACGACGACCTTGCATCAAACGACCCGTAAATTCGTCGACGATGATCACTTCACCGTCTTTTGTCACGACATAGTCCTTGTCACGCTTAAAGAGTGTTTGCGCACGAAGAGCCTGATCAAGGTGATAGACCGAACGAACATACTCTGGGCTATAGAGGTTCTTTACACCAAGGAGACGTTGAATTTTATCAACACCGTCATCGGTAAGGGCAACCATCTTACGCTTCTCGTCGAGCACGTAATCTTCTGGGGTTAATTTAGCAGCAACCTTCGCAAATTGTAGGTAGCTTTCTGGGTTTTCTGCAGCAGGTGCACTAATAATCAAAGGTGTTCGTGCTTCGTCGATAAGAATCGAGTCAACCTCGTCAACAATCGCAAAGTTAAGATCGCGCTGACGAAGTAAATCAACTTCATTCACCATGTTGTCACGGAGGTAGTCAAATCCGTATTCGTTGTTCGTTCCGTAGGTAATATCAGCCGCGTAAGCTTCCTTACGAGTTGCAGGTCGAAGGTGCTTTAGGCGAGGGTCATCATGAAGCTCATTTTCATACTTTGGGTCGAACACAAAAGAGGCGTCGTTAATAATGACACCTGTGCTCATTCCAAGGAAGTGATAGAGTTCACTCATCCAACCAGCGTCACGCTGCGCAAGATAGTCGTTAACGGTCACGACGTGGACGCCTTTTTCTTCAAGGGCATTCAAATAGACAGGGAGGGTCGCGACAAGCGTCTTACCTTCACCGGTCTTCATCTCGGCAACACTCCCTTCGTGGAGCACCATTCCACCGATAAGCTGCACGTCGAAGTGACGCATGCCTAGCACACGGTTACTTGCTTCTCGGACTAAGGCAAATGCATCAGGCAAAATCGTATCAAGCGATTCACCTTTTTTTTGCAATCGCTTCTTCAGTACATCAGTTTGAGCTTGCAGTTCTTTTTTAGAGAATTTCTTATACTTGTCTTCAAGTGCATTTACTTGGACAACTTTTTTCTGCAATCGTTTAACGGTTTTCGCTTGCGGATCACCAAAAACTTTCGTGAGCGCACCCTGCCTACTAATCATATATACCCTCGCCTTTCAGGAAATCTAACAGCCACATCATTTAACAAGTTAGCTTATAGATAATATTATACGATCTTACAGGGGAATGAACAAGCAAATTACGTGTTTTGTTCGTCGATTGGCTGCTGCCTGAGCTTGAAGCGACTAAGGGTGCGTCGTTCCGCGACGTGCGTGATTGCGTGCTCCTTGTATTTATGGAGTTGTGCGATAAGCTTTGCTTCGACGATATCGATAGCGGCCATCATGTTGACGGTCGAATCTTTTGCCGTAATACGCTTATCAGGAACAGTTAGAATAACTTCTGCTTCATACTTATTGCCATGGTCGCGATTAACCTGGCGTAACTTTACGTCTGCCGTCACGCTCTTTTTGGCGTGTCGTGGCAAGTAACGGTCGAGACGAGCGACACGTTTTGTGACATACTTTTTTGTCATTTCATTTAGAGAATATTTTTCTCCAGTAATGTCGATTGATGCAATCATAGATCCCCTCCTTACGGTTGGTTGATACTCTTATTATACCACGACGAGCGAGCGTAAAACATGAACGTGTTTATGTTTTACCAAGCAAGAATACTCTCGTTTACAGTTGAGTGCGGCCGCCAAGATACGGTTGTAATACCGTAGGAACACGAAGCGTACCGTCCGCGTTCTGATAGTGCTCAATGATCGCGACGAGCGAACGAGCTAACGAAACAGCTGTCCCATTAAGGGTATGTAGCGTCTCTACTTTGCCAGATTCGGTGCGACGAACACGAATGTTGAGGTTACGCGCCTGGAAGTCTGTGCAGTTTGACGCACTCGTAAGCTCACGATAGACTTCATCTACAGGAGACCAATATTCGAGGTCATACTTCTTACTCGCCGGTGCGCCAAGATCGCCACTGGCAATATTGATGACGTGATATGGAATACCGATTGCTTGCCAAATCTCTTCTTCAATCGATAGAATTTTCTCATGAACTTCTTTGCTCTGTTCAGGAGTGGTAAATGCGTACATTTCTAACTTGTTGAACTGATGGACACGGAACAGTCCACGGGCGTGTTTTCCGTATGTCCCCGCTTCTTTACGGAACGAAGGACTATAGCCAACATAAAAAAGTGGCAGTTCGGCTTCGTCTATAATCTCATCGGCGTGATAGCCAGTAATTGGAATTTCTGCAGTTGCGATTAGCGTAAGATCTTCACCTTCAATGTAATATTCATCATTTTGGTCACTCGTTCGAGGAGTAAACCCGGTACCTGTTGCTGTTTTGCTGTTCACTAGAGCTGGGACAGTCAAATAGGTGAAGCCTTTTGAAAGGACGAGATTGAGTGCAAATTGAGTGATCGCATTCTCAAGTAAGGCAAGGTCGCCTTTAAGATAGTAAAACTTTGCGCCCGCAACTTTTGCACCACGTTCAAAGTCTACCCAATCACGCTTCGTCGCGAAATCAAGGTGATCAATTGCGCCAGAAGTTTGGTCGCCCCACTTCTTAATCTCAACACTATCTTCTTCACCACCAATAGGCACATCATCTTGTAGGATGTTCGGTATTTGCCACAGGCTGTCCTGGTATGCCTTTGTCGCATTTGAAAAGGCTTCCTCATTCTGCTGAATTTCATCACGGAGTGCGCGTCCGCGTTCGATCACCTCATCAGATGGCCGACCGGCGCCTTGTGTTGCAGACAAGCTATTCTTTTCTTCACGAAGTGCATCTTGCTTTTGACCAAGCTCAACCGACTGAGCGTAGAGGTCTAAAAGTTCAGAAATATTAACTTTGTAGCCCTTTTTTTCAGCATGGGCCTGGACAAGATCAGGGTTTTCTTTGATGAAGCGGATATCTAACATGTGACTATTGTATCAGATTACTCGGGGTTATTCAGTGCGGAGCGCTTCAATTGGGTCAAGCTTTGCTGCCTTACGCGCCGGGAAGATTCCTGCTAAGATCGAAATCGCGATTAAGACAACGATGACACCGATTACTTGCACAGGTAAGAAGATTAATAACGAAATATCACCAAGGCCGAGCGCTTCACTAATCGCAGGGTTAGCGATCGAGCCAATAATTACCGCAAGGCCCGAGCCTATTGCCCCACCAAGGAATCCAATCCAGGCTGCCTCAAAGGTAAAGAGCCGTCCGACGTCACCAGAACTCATTCCTAACGCCTTCATTAATCCGATCTGTTGAGTTCGTTCAAGCACACTAATATATTGCGTGTTGATGATCCCAAATACAGAGGTCAAGACCGCTAAAGCGCCGAAGCCAAGTAAGACACCAAGCAAAACATTGATAAAGGTATTCACCGTTCCGAGGATGTCCTCAGACGTTTGAGCAGTGTAGCCGTTATTCTGCAGCTCAGTTTGGACAGACTTCGCATTCTTCTGATCATCGACGATCACTGAAGCGATCGCAAACTTATCATACGAAGCAGTTCCTTCGTTAACAAATGTATAGAGATTTTTTGCGGCAGGAACTGAAACAAGTAACGATCCTTGTGAACGGAATGCGAGCCCTGATTCACTACTCACTCCCTTAACCGTATAGGTGAAATCTTGATTTTCAGGTGTCGTAAAGAGAGTGCGCTGTTTGGTCGCGTTAAACACTACTTGCTTTCCGACTGCATCATCGAGGTTCGTAAAGCCAAGAATTTTAGCATAATCTTCAGAGAGAATAATCTCATCATCTGCTAAATCCCCGTCAACCGAACCGGCTGCGTAGTTCAATGTCACACTTGGACTAAAGGTGCTTACCGACGAGACAACGTACTTCTTTTGACCTTCGGTCGTAATGTAGTTTACTCGTGGGGAATAATTCGGTGTGACTGAATCAATGTGTGAATACTTTGCAATTGCATCAAGATTGGACCGGGTAAGGAACTCGAGGCCTTGAGTGAACGCAGCACCCTGCCCTACTCCCGCCGTCGGAGACCCGCTATCGGCTGTATATTCTTGAATCCCTCCAGCATCTTTTGATTCTTTTGCAACCACGATCTCACGAACATCAGTATTTGATTTCACGATCGCATCAGCGTAATCACGACCACCTTGTCCTCCTGCGAGGCTCAATGTAATCGTAAATGCTCCTACTCCAATTGCAAGACTCGTAAGAAGCGTTCGTGTTTTTGCCTGGCGAATACTTCGTCCTGCTCGGCGGATAATATCAGTCGTTTTCATTACTTATCTCCCTCTAGTCCGGTAATTGAAGAGATTTTGCCGTCTTTAATTTCGATACGTGCGTCGCATTTTTTCGCGAGATCTTTATCATGAGTCACGATAATGAGTGTTGCACCACGTTCTTTGACGTAGTTAAACAGGAAATCTTCAACGATCTCGCCTGTTGCGCTATCGAGGTTTCCGGTAGGCTCATCTGCAAAGATAATCTTTGGTTCGTTCACGATAGCCCGGGCAATCGCCAAGCGCTGTTTTTGACCACCAGAAAGATCACGAGCACGAGATCGCTTCTTATCTGTTAGCTGAACTGCTGCAAGCGCCGCTTCGATCTTTTGACGACGTTCGCCACGAGGAACTTTTGCAATCTCCAACGGAAGCGCAACATTGTCGTAACAGCTCTCGTTTGCTTGGACGAAGAAGCTTTGGAAGATAAAACTCATCTTCGTTGCGCGAAAAGCGTCGACTGCCTTCGATTTCAAAGTAAGAATGTCACGTCCATCAATGATGACCTGTCCTTTTTCAGGACGATCGAGCCCGCTCATGGCATGCATGAGAGTTGATTTACCGCTACCTGATTTACCAAGGATTGCAACCGATTTTCCGTTAGGGATTTTAAAAGTAGCATCGTCGATCGCAACGAACGCATTCTGCTTGCGACCATAGGTCTTTGTAATGTGTTTAACGCTTATCATTATCTTAAGTATAGCAATAAAAAAACGCTCCAGATAGGAGCGAATGTTTTATTTATTCAAAACTGACGTCGGGGTAGATACTTTTTGTTACCTCGTCATATTCAGTACGAAGCTGCGGGAACGGCACTCCTTCACGAGCAGTCACCCCCTCAAATATCCAGAAAACCCGTTCACTAAAGCCCCAGCCACAAGCTGGCGGCATGCCATATTCAAGCATTTCTACATAGTCGATGTCGAGCATCATTGCTTCATCATCACCGGCTTCGCGCATCGCTTGTTGCTCGGTAAAGCGAGACAACTGGTCGATTGGGTCATTTAGCTCAGAGAAGCCATTACCAAGTTCAGACCCTGCAATCACAGGTTGGAATCGTTGGACGGTTTCAGGATTTTCAGGATTAGTCTTTGCTAAAGGACTAATGAAGGTTGGCGTGTTAACGAGCCAGACTGGACCGGCAACATCCTTGCGAATGTTCTTCCAGAGTTTATCGATACCACGAGCACGGTTTTCGGTTTGCTCAACCTCGAGTTTGTTATCGCTAAGCGCTTGCTTCACTTCATCAAGTGACGAATTAAAGACATCGATACCGTAGCGCTCCTTAATAATCGTGGCATAATCCCATACTTCCCAATCCTTGCTCATATCAACATCAAAACGACCAAGTTGGAATTGCAATGTACCGAAAGTCTTCTGAAGAATATCTTTGTACATTGCTTCCATGAACTTCACCCCATCTTGCCAATTGGCATAGGCCCAGTACCATTCCATCGCAACATGCTCAGGAAGATGTTCATCACTGTAGTTCTCGTTACGGAAGCGCGGACCAATGTCGTACACTTTTTCAAAACCAGCACCAAGCAGACGCTTTAGTGGAAGTTCATGACTAATACGAAGGTAAAAATCCTGATCAAGTGCGTCCATGTGAGTCACAAAAGGATTTGCATCGGCACCGCCAGTAGTATGTTCAAGGACAGGAACGTTCACTTCAATAAAATCGTTTTGGTTGAGGTAATCACGAGTTGCTTGCCAGAATTTACTTCGACGAACAAAACGATCACGAACGTCTTGGTTGACGTTCATATCAACGTAGCGACGGCGCATGCGCTCTTCTTTGTTCGTAAAGCCATCCTGAGCACTTGGCATTGGGCGAAGTGCTTTCGTCAGCAAGCGTAGTTCTTTGGTGAAGATAGAGATCTCTCCTGTCTTACTTTTTTCGATAGTTCCGGTTGCCTCAACAAAGTCACCAGTATCAAGAAGTGGTAAATCGCCGACACCAAGTCGGTTCTGCGCCGCATCACGCTCAGCAACATCGGCCTCATTCAAATACAGTTGGACCGAGCCAGTAAAATCTTTAATAACGATAAAAGCAAGTTTACCAAATTTACGGATTGCCGTAATACGCCCAGCAACTGTTGCAGTCTGTCCTTGCAGGTCATCAAATTTTTCAATGATAACGCCCGCATCGTGAGTTCGATGCGCATCAGCAGGATACGGATTAAAACCGAATCCTTTTAGTTCTTCGAGTTTGCGAAGTCGCTCGTCGCGAAAATCTTGTAGTGTAGCCATATCAGCTTAAAGTATAGCAGATTAGCCGATTTGAGACACGGTGTATGTCACATCACCCTTAGGGGTGCTAATTGTCACCGAGTCATCAACTTTTTTGCCAAAGAGGGCAACACCAATTGGTGATTCATTGCTGATACGTCCAGCGATTGGGTCAGCTTCAACAGGACCAACGATTGTGTACGTCACTACTTTGCCATTTGTCGTCAGTTCAACACGGCTCCCAAGACCGATTGAGCCTTTGCCGCTTGCCTTGATAATGTCTGCGTTGTTAAGAATCTCTTCGATCTCGGCAATACGAGTTTCGAGGAGACCCTGCTCTTCGCGGGCTGCATCATATTCAGCGTTTTCGCTTAGGTCTCCGAAGTCACGAGCATCGGCAATCTTTTCTGCGACATCACCGCGACGCGACTTTAGACCTTCGAGTTCCGTCTCGAGTTCTTTTTTTCCTTCAGCAGTAATTTGAAACTGTTTTTTCATGTTCATATATCTCAATTAAATTATTTTCTAAATAGTGTCCTACACCATATATAGCGTAGGACACCTGTTCTCAATCTCTATTTAGCCCAGTTTAGCAAGCAGTTTATGTCGTGTCAACTCTCTATAAAGCAGGAATTATACGTATTCCCCTACCTCTATGTCTTATTATATTTCGTTTGTACGTAATTAGTATATAATCAAACATATTCATGTCTAAGAAAAAACTACTTCCATCAAAATCAGATAATCCTGCCGAATGGTACACAACCGTACTCCGACTCGCTGATTTAACCGATTATGGCCCATCAAAAGGTTCAATGATTATTAAACCGTATGGCTATGCGCTTTGGGAAAATGTTCAAAATGCGATGAACCCTTTAATGAAGGCAAAAGGTGTAGGAAACTCGTACTTTCCACTCCTCATTCCTTTTGAATTCTTACAGAGAGAAGCGAGTCATATCGAAGGATTTTCTCCTGAACTTGCCGTTGTCACCCATGCAGGTGGAGAGAAGCTTGATGAACCTCTCGTTGTCCGTCCAACGAGTGAAACGATCATGTATAGTTCTTACGCAAAATGGATTCAATCATGGAGAGATCTCCCGTTGATGATGAATCAGTGGAATAATGTTGTACGTTGGGAAAAACGTACAACCCCTTTCCTCCGCACGAGCGAATTCCTGTGGCAAGAAGGTCATACCGCACACGCCACACTAGATGAGGCCGTGGAAATGCAAATATGGGCAATGGATATGTACAAGAATATCTATCATGATCTTTTTGCAATCGATGGGTACATCGGCCTTAAATCTACCGCAGAACGTTTCTCTGGCGCAATGGACACCTTGACCTATGAAGCCTTGATGCCAAGTGGTAAAGCGCTTCAGGCAGCAACTTCACATAATCTTGGGCAGAACTTTAGTAAGCCATTCGAGATTTCATTTCAAACAACCGAGGGACAGGAAGATTTTGTCTGGCAAACCAGCTGGGGATTCTCTACCCGCTCACTTGGTGCACTCATCCTCGCTCATGGTGACAACGATGGGCTTGTCCTACCACCCCATATTGCCCCTACCCAAGTGATTATTATTCCCGTAGGACTCAGCGAGCAGGAAGTGGGATATGCACAAAATGTCTCAGAATCACTTGCCGCCAAAAATATCCGAGTAGAGGTCGACCTTCGAGATGACGAGAGATTCGGATTTAAGATGAACAAATGGGAAGTCAAGGGAGTTCCTATCATTGTTACAATTGGTGGTCGCGAGATAGACGAGCAGACTATTTCTGCAAAGGCTCGTTTCAATAAAGAAGTTCGATCAATCTCTACCGAAAAATCTCCTGATGAAATATCTGATTGGCTTGAAGACATTCATACAGAAATGCTCACAAAAAGCTCCGAGAGTCTTCGGGCAAACACTCGACAAGCGAACGATTACGAAGAATTTAAATCCCTGCTATCAGAACATAAGGGTTTTATTGAGGTTTTCTGGAATGACGATCCAGCGACTGAAGAATTAATTAAAACCGAAACAAAAGCTTCGAGTCGTTGCATGCTCATCACGAATGACACAGAAACAGGAAAAGATTTTTATACAGGCGAACCATCTTCAACGAAATGGCTTTTCGCTCAGAGTTATTAACACTAGTTAACGCTTAGTAATGTACCTGCGGCAGCTTGTCGTACCAACACTTAAAAGAAACCGACTGACAAACATCGACTGTCGAGAGGCTACCTCCTCTAGCCCTAGGGAATTATCAACACCTGTCGTGTCAAGTACACTGACAAGTTGACCTACCATGACATCTCTCATATTCGAGATATCTACCGCGCAAGTATTCGCACCGATACTTCCAATGATTGGCGCTTCGATACCATTGATTGAAACCCGGCCATCAATCGGAAAGAAGCCATTTGAACCCCACCCTAAGGGGAGGATACCTATGCGCATGTCACGTTGAGCAACAAATGAACCAAAGTAGCCAACTGTCTCACCTTGCTTTATTTGTTTTATCTCAACAAGATGGGTCGTCAGCTGGGTTACGACAATACGTGTTCGTAATGAGTCGTTGCGTGGTTGATACAGTCCATAGAGCAATGAACCGATTCGAACCGCAACAGTTGTGTCGGGCATCAACCTCTTGAAATCGTCACCCGTCCAGCTTTCAGGAAATACGTCAAATGCTGCACTATTTGCGCAATGTATAAATTCGGGATAGATATGACGCTGAGACAAAATCGTAAGCGCAGTAATAAAATTATCGTATTGCGCCACCGTTGCGTCCTGATTAACGCCAGCTGAAGCGAAGTGCGTTGAAATGCCCGCAAAGATTATATAAGGAGATTCTTCAATAAACTGAGCGATATCAACGAGTGACTCACTGTCTGCACCATAATGATGCATGCCCGTTTCAACTTGAAGGTGCACTCGAATGGTCGTGTGATTTTCTTTAGCAACTGCATCGAGTGCTCTCACATGCTCAATAGTTGTGACGGTAATTTCAATACCCGCTTTTGCTAAGGCGCTGAAATCTTGCGACAACACTGGATAAATAAGCATGATAGTCGCGTCGGGTCGTACTGCACGTAGTCTTAAGGCGTCTATCGTCGTTGCGACTCCTATACTATGGACACCCGTAGAAATAAGCTCCTGCGCCATTCTCTCCTGACCCATCCCATACCCATCCGACTTGACCACCGCTATTAGCGCAACATTTTGACCTGCTGCGTCTTGAATAGTTGATACATTCTTACGAAGTATGTCCGTATCGATATCAAGCACTGTTGTCGGAGATACATCGAAAAACTCTAGCTGATCATTACCCACGAGAAGAAACCTCATCAAAACTATAGTGAATCGTCTTAAATCGGGCGTTGTATTCCTCTACCCTGTTACGAATATCTTCTCCTTGCAAAGCATCAAATATTAGTTTGGCAATGATCTTCATATCTGATTCTTTCATACCCCGTCGAGTCAACTCCTGGGTACCTATCCTGGCAAATAGCCGACCGCCAAGTCTATTATCAAAATTAACAGATATATCATTATGGATAAACTTCTTGTACAACTCACTAATGTCTCCGTCTGGAAGGAATAAGTGGAGTTGATGTGTCTCAGAAAATCTTCCTGGTTCAATTTCTCTTACTGATAACCCCTGTTCTGTTAATGCAGAACCAAGCGCATTTGTATTACGAATGATTTGATCAGCATAGGCCTCACCGAATTGCTCCATCTCAAGAATCGTCAAAGCTAACGCCATTAAATGATGTGTGTGTGAAGTTGAAAAGAGACCATTATTTATTACGTCGTTAAGAGGCTGCCCCCACTTCTCATCCTTAAACACTATCATGCCCTTGTGAGGACCGGGCAATGTCTTATGGGTATTCGCACAGAGAATGTCGGCACCCTCAGTAAGGGGACTTTGAAACTTACCCCCCATCATGAGCCCTACAGTATGACTTGCATCGTAAATTATAACCGCACGATCACCAAGCGCGTGACGTATACCTTTAATATCTATTGGTTTTAGTGGATAGGAAATATCAAGATAAAGCGCCGTCGCACCACTTTCATAATATGTTTTTGCTGTTTTTTCAATATCAAACGCTAGCTCATTCGCATCGAATGTCGCATATACCACCTTCCTTCCCGTTCGTTCAAGTATGGGTTGTGTCGAAAAATGACCTCCGTCGTCATGATGGATAATCATCACTGTATCGCCTGGATTAGTTGCAACAAAGATCGCACACATCATTGCATGCACTCCAGATAAACACTTAAGGTTTACAACGCTTCCCGATAGCATATGCTTAACTGCACGTTCAGCATCATGCTGAATTGATTCGACGGCTTTAATGCCAAGTGTCGTAAACGGATCCCAATTGATAACTCCATCTTCGCCGCCGCCAAAAAAATAACGATCCGATAATGTACTCGACATAAACCTTCTCGCCGTTTCAGACATTTGATTCTCGTAAGCAGTCATATGAAGCATTTTACGATTTTCAGCTTCTGCATTCATGAGATCTAACAGGTGTTTATTTATACTCATACCGCTGCCATTTCAAGTGTTACATATAAGATGGAAAGTTGGTTATTGGACGCCATTTCTGTCAATTTTTCCTGTATGTCTTCTATGGAGCTTGTTGAATAATCGAGTCTATAAACAGGGAGCCCGGTATCGGCCATATGTATGTCCGCTATAATTGGCTGGCCACCCGTAGCCATCGATCCACCATTATCGATCACCACGACTCCGAATGCAGACCCTCTCGTTTTTGCCTCTTCAAGCGCGGAAAGATTGCTATGAAGAAACGCCCCGTCGCCAACTACACAGAAAGGATACGGTACACCAGCCTCAGCAACACCTGAGGTGACACCGATGGATGATCCTAGACAGAGACACGCATCCACTATATGCTGCGTCTCTACGGTATATTGGCCAACATCGCCCACGAGGAACGAGGGGGCTATATTCTTAAAAGATATAAATAACTTTTCGAGATGATCCCAAACTTTCCATTGTTCGGCCAAATCTGGGCTATTTCCAGTATTTGAAGTGACTTTTAAGTGAGACTTTTGAGCATATGCCAGTATCTTTTCCAATCCGTAATTATCACCCTGCTCGTACACCGTCAGTGATGATGCGCCGTGAATATAGTCGCTAATTGCTTTATACGGTAATGGATAATGAGTAATATTTAGTACGTTCTCTTTTACGACCAAATCCTCGCTACGCTCTTCGTCGTTTAACCCTAAACTCACAGTGGCCACGTCTCCATCGCACGGCTTTACTGATGCATACTGCGATTCAACATACTCGTTAATAGACTCTTGCTTCAGCAAAAGGTTATGAGACTGACGCTTCCAATAAATGGGATAAGCGATGTACTTTTCTGGATTATGTACGAGTGAACCCTCAAATGATATCTCCGGCCTCGTCTCATATTGTCCTATTTTCTCATCAAAAAACTGACTTGTTAAACGAATCGTCACCGGTACGTCCAGTTTTTCCGACAGCTCAAATGCCTCATAGCCCATCGCGTATGCGGATTCAAAATCATTTGGCTCAAGCCAAAGCCCACCGAAGAAGTCGATAAAGTGTCGAGAATCTTCTCTTTCTTGAGAACCTGTTACCTTGGTATCATCGGTTACTACAACAACGAAGCCCCCATTAACACCCGTTATTACGGAGTGCAGATACGGATCTACGCAAGTATTGAGTCCAACGTTTTTCATCGAAACTACACTCCGTCGTCCGGCAAGTGAGGCGCCATATGCCCGTTCAAACGCTACTTTCTCATTGGCGGAGATCGCATCGCCTCCAAGGCCAAAGAAAATATCCTGACTATGTGTCCCGGGGTAATTTGCGACAAATCCGCACCCAGCATCTTTTAACCCAGCAGTAAGTGCTTGCAACATCGTTCCCGTAGCCATACTATTCATCCTTTCCAATCGAAAAATGCGAAACGGGAGTCATACCGTTCACCTGTTGCGTTTGAGACTGATAAATCGCACTCATTATCTTGACAGGTACTGCATGTGTCTCAATCGATGATTTTAATGCAGATTTTGGTAGACGGCCCTGAATACAGTCGATGAACTCCATAATCGCTTCATCCTTTGCAGATTCATTTATAAGTCGCTTTTCGTCGTAGTTATGTTTAACCAGATCTTTAGGTTCGTACCGCATAAAGCTCGGCTCACTATCACCAAACATAGAAGCATTTCTGAAAACGTAGATTTCGAAGTGATTGTTACCGCCGACACTATCTTCATGGACTCCCCCTTTATCGTGCTGGTCATCAGATTGGTATTGGTGAATTTGAATATTCTGAAAAGGACCCTGCTGGATGCTGTAGGTCTGGTGCTTTACGCGTCCATTGCCCTTATAGAGGTCTTCGTTCGGAAGTGACCAGGAGCGCCGTGAGAATCCGTTATGAATAAGGTTTGTTGATACATTACATATCGTTTCACCATCTTTCATCAAACGAATGATCGAGAAGGCATCGATTTCACCATATGCCTCAAATAGTTCATGAAGTTCCTCATCAGTCCTCCGTTGTACCATGTTATAGTCTGGAAAATATGAAGCAAAATCCTTTTGTCCAAATTGTTCAAGGAGGCCTCGCGGACTGAGAAAAGAAGTCATCGCTTCACCCGCATCGGCACTTTTTTCTTTCGTCTGTGCGGCACTATAGAATTGCCATATAATATCAAAAATATGGTACCCGCTGTGAGAATTTTTACCATAACCTGTCGAGTAAGGGTGGCTTTTCTGCTCCACAACTTCATCAGGAAATATCCAGACTCCGTCAGAATGACTCGCTTGAATTGAAGTGACTGGTGCATTAAAACGTTCACCTACTTCGCGAATAAGATCGAATACTTTTTGATACCCGCCTTCATATCTCCTCTGCACCATAACAGAAAATACTGTTTCTAATTTTTGTTGGGTTTCTTTGTACGCAGTAAGTATGTCGTCGTAGTCTTTGACAAGCCCTATAGCTTCGTCAATTGACGTGTTGACATGAGCTCTTGTAGAAATGGGCTTATCCATAAGAATATGAAAGCCCTGTTTAACCGCCCATATGGCAAATTTCTTATGTGCAATTGGGTCTGTAGAGATAATGACTGAATTTATATCATGTTTTTTAGCAAAAGTATTTAACTGTATAATCTGTTCGTCGGGAAGATCGTCATCTGTAGGATCAAGATAAAGTACGTCGATGTCATACTGATTTTTGTTAAGATATTCGGTGATATTCTGTTTTGCCGGTAAAATATCAACGGCAGCATTTAACTCGACATCCACGCCTGCTTGTTGAATTTTTTTTACAGAAGGTACATAGATGCGTTTCGCATGAAAGCCAACTCCAATTTGAAGAATCTTAACAGTACTCACGTATCCCGCCTTTATTTAGCGTCCTAATAATAGATCTTATTATGTACTGAAAGGTTTAAATTGTAAATCATTTTATCAGGTGTCTATCAGATTAGCCCAGGATTAATAAAGAGGAAGTAGAACGCGATAAAGTTTTTTATCATATGCAGAAGGATTGATGGCCACAGACTCTTCGACCAGACACGAAGTAAACAGAGAATAATACTGAGCGCAAAGACATCGATCCCTACGTTCCAAGCAAAGTGAACAATAGCAAAAAGCAGGCTGGTAATAAGGATTGCTATCCATAACGGAGTGTACTTCCGTAGTTTTCCAAATAGATATCCGCGGAATATAATCTCTTCTGCAACCGGGGCAACAATAACGAGTGAGATAAAGGCAAGAATGTACTCAAATTGGCCAGATAGTTGACTAAAACCTGTGTTCTGGACCTGCTCAAGATTCACAAACGGCAAAAGTGTTGGGGTTAACGCAACAAAGACTCCCGCAAGAATCATATACGCGATATACCCTAAAGGCGCCATTCCAAGATCAAGCCAGCGTGGATACCGTTGAAGCCCCAGGTCTCCCCGACTCGTTCGCTGGCGCTTTAGCCACATAGGCACCCCTATGACAAGCAATAACGTCATGACATAGACAACTGCGCCAAGCAACGTACTGAAGAGCGTTGAATTTATATCATCAAATCGTACTCCGGCTTGCTGAGCGGCGGAAAGAATAAGCGACAACACCAGCTGCACGAGAATAAAGCTCGCGAGTACCCAAAGGGGCAAGATAATTGCAAAACGCCAATCCCATCGTCGCTTTACGACAGGTATATTAGAAGAGCTTTGTGACATCTGCCACCGTTATCAGAATAATTAGGCCCATAAGAATCATAAAGCCGGTACCGTGGATCTTTTCTTCGGTCTCTTTCTTGAGTGGCTTCTTCATCACTCTGAAAAGTGCGGTGACGAACCAACGACCACCATCAAGCGAAGGAATCGGAAGGATATTCATAACGGCCAATGAAAGCGAAATAATTGCGGTAAGGAACAGGATCTGTGTCAGCCCTGCTTGTCCTACAGCCGGGAAAATGGTTCCCAGAAGTCCGACTGGACCAGCGACACTTCTTGAAGCCTGATCGATATCCTCAGCTCCCTTTTCACGCGTTCCCTGATCTGGACTAAGCTGGAGGAATAGTCCACCGAAGAAGTTGCTTACCAATTGTCCAAGTCCCTGGAAAGAAACGACCGTGAATTGAATTGTCGTTCCCACACCAACGATCGGCGCTGACCAGGTAGAGCGAATCGTTTCTTGCTGTCCTAAGGATGCACCAAAAACAGCCGAGCTTGCATCACGCAGTGTAACAGGTACCGTCTTCTCTGCTCCATCTCGTTGATAGACAACAGAAACAGTCTCTCCCCGATTCTCCTTTGTCGTTGCGATCAGCTGATCCGTCGTGTCGATCGTGGTGCCATCAACAGATACGATCTTGTCGCCTTTTTGCAGTCCAGCCTTAGCAGCAGGATAATCCTTCTCAAGACTCACTACTTGAACAAGTGAATGGTTCGTTATTGTATCGCTTGGGATCGAGAACTGATTTTGCACAATTTTCGGCATACCAACAAGCGCAAGCCCTGTCAGGATAACAACTGCGACTAAGAGGTTGACTGCCACACCCGCAAACAGAATTTGTGTCTTCTGCCAAAAGGTTGCACGACCATAGTCGCCTTTCTTTTTTGCATCATCGCTTTCCCCTTGAAGCTTTACGAAACCGCCAAGCGGCAGCCAGTTAATACTAAAGAGAACTCCATTCTTTAGCTTTTTCCCCCAAGCACGTGGAGGGAAGCCAATACCAAATTCTTCGACAACAACGCCTGCACGTCGAGCCGCGAGTGCGTGCCCCAACTCATGAAGCACCACCAAAAAAATGAGCACAATGAGTCCAAGAATAATTCCAAATATAAGTTCCATTTACCCTCCAAAACGTCGCTGTCGACGCGAATATTCTTCCATTATACCGGTTACGTCTTCTTTTGTCATATCTGGCCATAGCTTTTTTAAGAAGATAAATTCACTATAGGCAGCGCGCCAAAGCATAAAGTTACTCAGACGCTTTTCGCCACTCGTTCGCACAATGACATCAACCGGTGGTACTTCAGCGCCATAGAGATTTTCGGCAATGACATTCTCATTAATTTCTTCAGCAGGAATACCAGCCTGAACAATTTTTTTGACTGCATCGATAATTTCGTTTTGACCACCGTAGTTGAGGCAGATTGCTAATGTCCCGGACTTGTTGTCCTTCGTGTTCTGCTCTAATTTATCCATCGCTTTCAAAATCTTCGCATCAAGACCTTCGCGTTGTCCCAATACTTTCAAACGAATGTCATTTTCAGTGAATACTTTTGCGTCAGTCGTGAAAAGACGCAAAATTAATGACATCAAGCCCTTAATTTCATCCTGACTGCGCTTCCAGTTTTCAGTTGAGAAAATATAAATACTCATATACTCAACCCCTTGTTCAAGCGTTGCAAACGCCACGTCCTTTAGTGCATTGTAGCCAGCTAAATGACCCTCGTAGGTAGGAATCCCATGAGTCTTCGCCCATCGTCGATTGCCATCGATAATATACCCGATGTGCCGTGGAATCATAGGACCTTTTTCGGCCATTAGAGTGTAAGGATATCCTTCTCTTTGTTTTTAAAGGCAGCGTCAATTGCGCCATTAAACTGAGCCATCGAGTCATCGATACTCTTCTCAATACGCTTTACGTCGTCTTCAGAAAGTTCTTTGTTATCTTTCATACGCTTCACTTCCTTGAAAGCATCCTGACGAACGTTACGGAGGGCAATACGAGCCTCTTCAACCTTTTCAGAGGTTTGCTTTACTAGCTGGTGACGACGCTCTTCAGTCAACGCTGGAATAGGGACACGAATGAGTCGTCCATCGTCACTTGGGTTAAGGCCGAGTGATTGATCGTTGCGGATTGCCATAGCAACTGCCTGAATCGTACTCGGGTCAAATGGCGTCACTGTCAAAAGCTGTGCTTCTGGCGCAGTCACGTTCGCAACTTGGTTAAGGGGCATCTTTTGGCCATACGCTTCTACCTGGACGCTTTCCAGCATAGAGGGATGCGCACGTCCGGTGCGAACCTTTTTTAGTTCTTCTTCAAAGTGTGCGACTGCAGCACCAAATTTTTCTTCATACGGATCGGTATTAAACATAGTGTCACTAGTATAGCGAAAGATCCGCCTCAAGACCAGTAACCTTTCAGCTAGAGAGTGCAGGACCGGTCGAAGTTGAGGCGTGAGCCGCTCCTGTACCGTCACCCCATATCCAGTTTGGCGAAGCGCCATCAGCATACTGATACACATCAGCTCCTTCAGTGAACATCCACGCATCAGTGTAGAAAGAATTTCCCACAGGAACGGTCGACCCACTTGGGGTAATAACGTAAATTGACGCGCTCCCTGTCGTCGTTGGGGTAAAATTAACCGATGTACGTATCCATGACCCAATGGTCGTCACAAGATTCCCCTGTTTCACTGTTGTTCCTGCACCGTTCGTAGTTGCCGCAACACCTGATCCATATGAAGTATTAAGATACACCCATGCAGAGAACGTATATGTTTTTCCTGCAACAACCGGGATTGATCGATTCACGCCGTTATACCCACTTGTTGTTGCTGCCGATTGAATCAGCATTGAAGATGAACCGCTATATGCAAGTGAGGTGTTTCGTGCGACCGTTGACGCGGCATTATTTGCATTAAATCCGGTGGCATTTGTTTCAGCGCTTGGATTCACTACAAGATTCGTGACCGCAACTGCACCTCCCTGTCCATGCCCCGGGTAACCGCCAGTAGTCGGTGTAGAGCTAGTATTTGAGACATAATATGAAATCGTCCCATTTGATGCCGTCAGACCATAGGTCTTGGGAGAAACCGTATTATTAACACTATATTGCAATCCATTGTCGGTATTATCAATTTCCGCCTCAGCAAGGTCTGCAGGATATGTGTCTGAATGTGTCACTGCAAATGTGAGAATTTTTTTGTTCGCCTGAGAAAGCCGAGACTGCACTGCGGATTGTTTTGCGCGGTTCTGAATGCCATTGTATGCAACGATCGTAATCGCTGCTAAGATCGCAATAACCACGATCACAATTAAAAGTTCGACTATCGTGAAACCCTGTTTTTGTTTGTGCGCCCACTGCATATGCACTCAGTTTACCATAAGGGTAATAGAAAACTGCGCCCCTAAGAGCGCAGTTTTCTTATGAAAGAATGATGAGCTAGTCGTTTACACCAAGCTCGATTCGCTTAAAGCGACGAACCACGATGTTTTCACCAACTTGACCGATTGTTTGCTTCAAGAACGTTCCAACAGTCATAGAATCATCCATGATGTATTGTTGATTCAAAAGAACTTTTTCAGCAAAGTACTTCTTTACTTGACCGTCAATGATCTTTTCAGCGATATCAGCAGGCTTACCTTCAGTAGAACCACTTTCAATTGCTTCATTTCGAACACGTTCGATCTCTTCAGCTGGAATTTCGTCTTCTGTGACATACACAGGAGACATAGACGCAACTTGAAGCGCAATCATGTGTGCGAATTCCTTAAAGCCGTCAGTACGAGCAACAAAGTCGGTCTCACAGTTTACTTCGACGAGGACACCAATGCGTCCGCCGTGAACGTAACTGTCGATAACTCCTTCAAGTGCTTCGCGATCAGCTTTCTTTTCTGCTTTTGTCAGACCCTTTTTGCGCATTGCATCGAGGGCTTTATCGAAGTCACCATCAGCTTCAACAAGAGCAACTTTTGCGTCAGTTAACCCAACACCAGTTAACTCTTTTAGCTTTTTGATGTCGTCAATTGATACTGCCATTGATTATTTCTCCTCACCTTTTTCAACAGTTTCTACCTTTGAAGCGTTCTTTCCTTCGTTAATCGCCTGGCTAACGTAGTCGAGCAGGAGTGAAACACCCTTAATCGCGTCGTCGTTTGCAGGAATCACGTAGTCAACTTCGCTTGGATCAGCGTTTGTGTCGACAAGAGCGACGACAGGAACGCCAAGTGTCTTTGCTTCCTTAATTGCGTTTGTGTCACCGATAACATCGATGAGGAACAATGCACCAGGCTTGCCACTGAGGTCCTTAATACCACTATATTTAGCGTTAAGGGCATCAATGTCTTCTTGGAATCGTTGTACTTCAAGCTTGTTGTACTTCTTTTCAAGTTCACCACTTGCCATGCTTCGTTCAAGATCTTTTAGTTTCTTGATTTGCGCAGAGATAGTCGCAACGTTTGTCAGTGTTCCACCAAGCCAACGTTCAGTCATGTATGGCTGTCCGAGAGCTTCCGCAGTTGCTTTTACGACATCCTTAGTTTGCTTCTTTGTTGCAACGAAAAGAATTGGCTTTCCGGCTGCGGCGACCTTAGTCAAGAAAGGCAATGCCTTGTCTAAACCTTCAACAGTCTTTGTGAGGTCAATGATGTGTGCATCTTGACGCTTGCTGTGAATATATGGCGCCATTTTAGGGTGCCAACGGCTCGTTTTGTGTCCAAAGTGAACACCAGACTCGAGCAATGCCTTAATATCGACAGTTACTGCCATGTTTGTACTCCTTGTTTTCCTCACCTACCGCCCTGTCTATCAAGAATAAATCAGGAGTATGCGGTGGGTTGTGTCGTTATGTATTGTTACCCTTTTATTATAACAGGGGTGAGAAAATTATTCAAGAGGGTCTATTGCTGGATGCGATAATAGCAACTTTTACCACCAGCTCGATCAACTCCCGAATAAGCTGCGCCTAATCCACTAATATCTGGACAAATCGTTGTTCCAACGATATTTACATAAATTCGGGTATCTCCTGACGCATAAGGATAGTAGATGGCTCCCCTGTACTGACTGGTGCTTGTTTCGATGTTCTTTGTGGATGGCTCTGGTATGTTCGTAACATAGGGAGCAAGTGCAGTAGCTAGTCCTGAGTTTACTGTCCAAGTTGAAGTCTCTGGTGCCCAGCACCTTCCGCTAAACCCTTGGTAAGTTGTGGCCGTTCCAATACATGAATTTATTGAAGGGAAATCACCGTTATCAACCTTATACATGTTCAAAGCTTTTACAAACGAGCTCACTGCAGCGACAGATTTGGCGTTTTCACTTCTGTTCTGAATACCGTTATAGGCAACGATGGTAATAGCCGCTAAGATTGCGATGACGACAATAACAATAAGAAGTTCGACAATCGTAAAGCCTTTTTGTTTTTTTACCCACTTCATATGCAATTATTCTACCATACGTGCTTATGGTTTACCGTCTCTGCGTAACACCCTTTGACAAAACCCTCTAAAACAGATACAATGTATCAGATTATGAAAAGCAATTTACACCCAACCGAATATCGCCCCGTCGTATTTAGCGACGATGTGGCCGGTTTTGCCTTTTTGACCCAGTCAACCGCGCAAACCAACGACACTATTAAATGGGAAGATGGCAACGACTACCCACTCGTTAAGATGCACATTTCAAGTGCGTCTCACCCGTTCTTTACCGGTGAAGAGAAGATCATCGACACCGAAGGCCGTGTTGACCGCTTCAAGAACCGTGCTGCTGCTGCTGAAGCTCGCAAAGAAGAGCTTGCGAACAAAGCGAAAAAAGCTGCTGCAAACAAGGCAAAGAAAAGCGAAAGCTAGCTTTACTGACGAAAAGAGCCCTATCTACGGATATGGCTCTTTTTTGTTACAATAAAAACAGTAATTACAGGAGTCTTTATGCAGCCAACTGAAACCTCTCACCTAGTACAGAGAAAGCTAAGCAAGCGAACAAAAGTTGCGCTGTGGCTTATGATCGGTCCAACTGCGCTGATCATCGTCTCACTCATGGCTCACGCTATCATTAACATTGTGATGGGAGCAGTGCCACCGGATCAAGATCCTTCACAAAATCCTAACCTTTTCATCTCTTCAGAGACAACAGTTGCCTCGATGATCCTCAGCGCACTCTTTTCTTTGATCGGAGTCGTCTCTTTCCTCGCATGGCTGCCCGGATTACTTACCGGTATCGTTCTCCTCGCAACAAAGAAACCTACTCATCATGCCTAAAATCAATCTCGACATCACCACCCTCAAAACCGAGCTCAGCGAACTCGATACTTTTTTGGCACGTCCCGATGCATACAGTGATCCTGATTTCTCGAAGAAGAACAAACGACTCATGGAGTTACAGACGATTCTTGAAAAAGCAGTCCTTCGTGAAACGCTTGAAGCGCAGCTGATCGAAGCAAAGGCCCTGATGGGCGGTAACGACGAGCTCGCTGAACTCGCAAAGCTCGAAGCTGACGAAGCGACCAGTCAATTAGATACGCTCGAAGAAGAATTATTCGCGATGCTTGCCCCGAAAGACCCGAATGACGAAAAAAACGTTATTATTGAAATTCGTGCCGGAGCTGGTGGCGATGAAGCAAGTCTTTTTGCTGCTGAAATTTACCGTATGTATCTTCGCTACTGTGAAACACATAACCTGCGCACCGAATTAATAAGCGAAAGTGCCAACGATACCGGTGGATATAAAGAGGTTGTCTTTAAGGTTAGTGGCGATGCCCCCTACTCTCAATTAAAGTTTGAGTCTGGCGTACACCGCGTACAACGCGTACCGGCAACTGAATCTCAAGGACGAATTCACACGAGTACAGTGACCGTTGCGGTTCTTCCTGAAGCAGAAGAAACTGACCTTGAAATTAATCAAAATGATCTTCGTTTTGATATCTATCGATCTGGTGGCCATGGTGGTCAATCGGTTAACACGACCGACAGCGCCGTCCGTATTACCCACATTCCATCGGGGCTTGTCGTGATTAACCAGGATGAGAAATCTCAGTTAAAGAATAAAGAAAAAGCGATGAGCGTCCTACGTAGCCGACTGCTGCAGATCAAGACCGATGCCGAAAACGCAAAGGTTGAGGCCGAGCGCCGTAGCCTTATCGGCTCAGGTGACCGATCCGAAAAGATCCGCACCTACAACTTCCCGCAAGACCGTATTACTGACCATCGGATTGGCTATAGCCGAAGCAACATCCCCGCTGCATTAAATGGGTCAATTGAAGACCTCATAGAGAACCTCCAGGCGTATGAACGAGAACTTGCCGCTGCCAACGCCAGCAATTAATAGCTGGCTCGATGAAGCCACGTCAGAGCTTCGTGCTATTGGTATTCCGACCGCTCAACTTGATGCCGAGTTAATCCTCGCGCATACCCTCCGGAAAAGTCGTACGTACCTACACGCACATCAAGACGATGCACTTACTGATCGTGAACGAGAAATCGCCGATGCTCGCCTCTCTCTCCGCCTCGAGCGAGTACCGGTTGCCTATATTATTGGGCATAAAGAGTTTTATGGTCGCAAGTTTCGCGTTACCAGTGCGACCCTCATCCCCCGTCCTGAGTCAGAGTCGCTCATTGAACTACTGCGGCATGCACTCCCTTCTACCGCCCGCCTCCTTACTGACGACCCTTTACGACTCGTTGATGTCGGAACCGGGAGCGGAATTTTAGGTATTACTGCGAAACTTGTCTTTCCTGAATTAGAGGTGACCTTAGCAGACGTGAGTCGTCATGCACTAAAGATCGCCGAGCAGAACGCCCGCGACCTAAAGGCAGAGGTGACGATCCTTCAAAGCGACCTACTCACAAACTACCCTTTTACTGCTGATGTTATTATCGCTAACCTTCCCTATGTTGATCCTGAATGGGAACGATCACCGGAAACCGACCATGAACCCGAGCTGGCGCTTTTTGCGCGAAACAAAGGACTCGCACTTATTCTCGAGTTACTTATTCAAAGTCGAGATCGATTAGTTCAAGGAGGTCACCTGATTCTTGAGGCAGATCCTGAACAGCATCCGGCAATTATTACCGAAGCGAAGCAACAAGGCCTCCTTCTCCAAGAAACCGATGGGTACGGACTGCTTCTGCAAAAGCTTAAATAGTAGTTCCGACGCGGTTGAAAACAACGACAAGCACAAGAATAACACTAAGACTAAAGAGTAGTGGCAAAAGAATATCAGCGGTGCGGATCTTTTGGTGATGAGCAAATGAATCATACGCCTTATAGGCAATAAAGCTCAGCAACGTCACGATGAGAGCAACTTGCGGCACAAACAGACCGGTCGTCAGCGGTAATGTATAGGCAATTGTCCAGTGATACGCAACCCAGCCAATTTCAGCAAAAACAAGTCCCCATATAAGTCCAAGGAAAAGCGAATGGGTTTCTTCGTTGTAGCTGTGCAGAACGTGTCGTGCGGCACTATACCCGATAAGCCACATACCAATGACAACGAGCGTCGCAGGCCAGTTATAGGCGATCGTAAAGAGTGCCCAGGTACCGAAGAAGACCGCAACACCCGCTTGGGCAACGACGAATGTTCGCTTTGAGCGCGGCTTTACGACAAGAAGCCAGAATATGTAGAGCAATGTTGCAATGGCAAGTAACCCAAGCTCACGAGCTTCAGTAAGTGGCGCTTGAGTAATTGTGTGCAGATGGAGCACGAAGCTAACACTCACGATAATATCGACAAGGTTAGAGAGGAAGTTGGCATACCAATAGCGAGGACGAACCGCCAAGATGCGCCATTTACTGACAAGTACAAGCGCAATACCGAGCAAGATCGAACCGGTGTAATAGACAGTAAGCACCAAGGCAACCGCTAGTGCAACGTTTAATACGGTGTAGACTACCTCACTCAAAAATGAGCGGCGGCGAACAAGTTTAAGCAACTCCATAACTTCGATTATTATAGCACGGTTTGGTGCGCTATTGTACGGTTGGTCCGAGGATAATCACGAAATCGGTCTCACCTACGACGCTGACAGGCGGGGTTGTTGTCTTCGGCGTAACGCCGTACATTTCTTTCAGTTTTGCAGCACTCGCTTTTTTTTCTTTGTTAATCTGGTAGATCTCAACTTTTGGATATGATCCGTCTGGTGCATTGTCGACAATATCGACAGTGAAGCCTTTTTCGGTTAATGAGTCGGCTTCGGTTTGTGCAACTCCCGCAGCACGTCCCCCATTTAAGACAGTGATATGTGGATCTTCACGAGTGACTGGATTACTAGTGACGTTCTTCAGTACATACGCCTGAATTTCGCTGTAGTCCATCAACCCAAGTGTCGGACGAACCACGCTCTGTGCATTCACCATACCAGTCGTCACAAGCATATTCCCTTCCTCGACAAGGCTCAGTGGGATAATTGCGTCAGGTTTAATAGCCATACCAATATCCATTAATGTTCGAACTTCCTTTGTTTGTACATTCGTCCGAAGATTATTACCAAGTGCATCTAATAGTCCAGTAACAGAGCTAAGGTTAGTCAATGTTCCCGCACTCACCGCTTTTTCAAGAAGGGCCTTAATAATTTTCTGTTGATTCTTTTCACGGTCAAAGTTACCGCCAGGAAGTCCATAGCCACCCTGAGCGTTACGAGCACGAGCAAGTGCTAATGCACGCTCTCCGTCGAGGTGAACGGTCTCGCCATTTTTGTAATTTACGTAGTAGCAGGTGTAGTTACATTTCCAGTCAAAGTTACGGTCCTGAATTCCCCGAGGGTCTTCACTTTCAATTTTTACATCGACACCGCCGACTGCATTTACTGCTTCGACAACAGCGGTAAAGTTCATGTGGATATAATACTGAATATCAAGTCCAAGGATTTCCCCTGCTTTCTTTTGAAGTGCAGCGGCACCGGCTTTCTCATCTTCACCATCATCCGATGCACAGAAGTACTGAGCGTTCAGTTTACCTTGGTATCCGACAGAACAACCGGTCGTGTCGTAATCAACCCAAAGGTCACGTGGCAAGCTGACCATGTACGCATCCTTCTTGTCCTGATCGATACTGATTACCATAATCGAATCAGTAAGATTTGCTCCTCCGTGAGTCCCCCCTTCATCATCTTCGGCTGTCCCGAAAATAACGAAGTTGCTACGACCATTCTCATCTTCAACAAGTGGATCACTTTTTACGACATCAAAAATATTACCTTCGAGGATCTTGTCACCAGTTGAGAGTGCCTTATAGACAAGGTAACCACCGACTGCCAACACAATAATAAGGAGCCCGATGAGGGTCCACTTAATAATTCGCTTTGCCTTACTCTTTGGTTTGCCTTGACGATTCTTATTACGTAAGCGACGTGAATCTTTTCGAGACAGCGCCTTACTTTCGGGAATATCAGTATCAATATCACGAAGTGATTCGTCGATGTCAGAACGGCCAAGTAATTGGTCTTGGCGAGCAGCGCCAACCGCTGTACGACGAGACGTCTGCTTCGGTTTCGCAGAAGGAGTCTGAATTGGTGTTCGTGAAGCTTTTTTGTGTGCGTCACCTAGTTCGACACCAGAGCGACGCGGAACAAAGCCATCAACGGAATTTGGATTCTTTTTCATAAACTCACCCTATTATACCGAACATGCTTGTATTTAAGAAGTCCGATCTCCCGAGCAAAAGTGCGCTATAATAAGCATCAGTTATATGGAAGCTTCATTTTTCACCCGGCACCCTATCGTTAAAGATGCGTTAAATATTGCCATCTTTGTCGTCTGTGTCGTTATCGGCACCATTCTTGTGAACACTTTTGTGTTTCGCTCGTTTAACGTTGTCGGACCAAGTATGGAGCCAACCCTCCACACCTCTGACCGTTTAATAGTGAACCGCCTCCCCGTTACCTGGGCGCAACTACAAAATAAAGCCTACGTTCCTAGTCGTGGCCAAGTCATTGTCTTCAAGAATCCCCACTACACTCGTGGGATCGAGGATGAATTTATCGTAAAGCGTGTCGTTGGACTCCCTGGTGAGCATGTTGTCCTCAAGGACGGCAAATACACTGTCTATAACGACGAGAATCCTAATGGTTTCGATCCAACTGCATTAATTAGCGATACACCAGCAAGTCCTGATACTCGTGAAGTCGATACAGTCGTTCCAAATGGCGAGCTCTTCGTTGCCGGAGATAATCGTGTCGGGAATTTCTCATACGACTCACGCAGTGGATTAGGAACAATCCCTCTTTATGATGTTGTCGGACCCGTTTCGTTACGGATCTTCCCTTTCAACCAAATTCGCGGTTTCTAGTTTATTCGTTTTCGAGTAAGTGTTGAATTCGTTCGAGTTCGGCTTCATTCTTAAAAGCAATCATAATACGTCCTGCGCCCTTAGCGTTGACGCGAATAGCGACATCAGTAGCAAAGCGTTGCTTTAAGCCTGAGATACGGTCCTCAAAAACCTCAAGTGATGGCTTCTCGGTGGTTTCTTTTGGCTGCTTTGATTGCTTCTTTGCATTGACGGTGTATTGCTCAACCTGGCGAGCGCTCCAGCCTTCGGCAATGATCAGCGGCACGACGGCCATAATAAATTCATCATCCCAAGAAATTAAAGGACGGACTTGGCCTTCGGTCAGTTTTCCTTCAGCGATAAGTGTTCGCACTTCTTTAGGAAGCTTTAAAAGACGCATCGTATTATTCACGGCGCTCGGAGATTTGTTCACTCGCTGACCAATCTGCTCGTTTGTCAGATTAAATTGATCACGGAGTTTTGCGTACGCAGTTGCCGTTTCAACGACATTCAAATCGCGGCGCTGCAAGTTTTCGATTAATGAAAGTTCAAGTTTGTTCTGATCAGTGAGAGAACGAATAATTGCTGGGATTTTCTCAAGTCCCGCTTTGGTTGCTGCGCGATAACGACGCTCGCCAGCAACGATTTGATAGCCATCACCTTTTCGGATCACAATAATTGGCTGAATAACGCCGTGTTCTTTAACGGATGCCGCTAACTCATTCAGTGCGTCCTCATCAAACGTACGTCGTGGCTGTTCGGGATCGGCGGTGATGCTCGTCAGAGAAAGTTCACGAAGTTCGCTTACCTTTTCGTCTTGCAGTGCGGTCGGATCAAACGTTTCGTCAATCAGATCAGTGGGAATCAATGACTCAAAACCACGGCCAAGTCCACCTTTTCGTGCAGCGCTCATTCTTTTGGCTCCGTTCGGTCAATCACTTCCTTTGCAAGTGCCTTGTAGGCGCGTGCGCCCTTTGAAAACTTGTCATACACACCGATTGGTACGCCATGACTTGGTGCTTCTGCGAGGCGAATATTGCGAGGAATCGTAATATCAAACACTTTACCAGGGAAATGACGCTTAATTTCGTCGTGAACCTGGTTGCTGAGTGTCGTTCGACTATCAAGCATGGTCGGGAGAACGCCGAGGAGCTCAAGCTGAGGATTCATCCCCTTACGAACCAGCTTCATACTTTCAAGCAGCTGTCCGAGGCCCTCAAGGGCGTAGAACTCAGCCTGAACAGGTAGTAAGACATACTTTGCGGCAATTAACCCGTTCACGGTAAGGAGACTCAAGCTAGGCGGGCTATCAATGATAATAAAATCAAAGCCATCTTCGTTTGCTTCGATTGCCTGTTTGAGGCGAGAGAAGCGCTTGTCCGCTTGTGCAAGTTCAACCTCGGTGTTTGCAAGGATTGAAGTTGTTGGCGCAAGGTAAAGGTTCTTGTGCTCGGTAGGAACAACTGCAGAGGCTAACGACACACCGTCTTTGACGACATCGGCCATTGTTACCGTCAATGCTGTCTTATCGACACCAAGTCCGCTGGTTGCATTTCCTTGTGGATCAAAATCAAGAATCAGCGTCTTTTTTCCGGCTTTCGCCAAAAAATACGCCAAATTAATAGATGTCGTAGTTTTCCCGACACCCCCCTTTTGATTGGTCACTGCTATAACGGTCGCCACTGTTTTTTGATTCCCTATCTTTGTATACATTGTAGCATGCGGGGGTGAAACGGTAGTGGTTTTTCTCACCAACAATAGCCGTTATACTGATGAGTATGGCCCTTCCACCGATTCAAGATGATATTATTTCTCGACTGAAAAATGCAGACTCACTTCGCTATAGTGAACTGCATCCAGCCGATGTCCCGAATGATCTTTATAACTATCATCTCAAGCAATTGCTCGCGAAGGATATTATCCAAAAGAATGAGTTAGGCTATACTCTCTCGGAACAAGGGATGCAGCATGTCGCAGACGTCCATCATACGAGCGATCAAGCTCACAGACTCTTCAAAATAAATGTCATCACTATTGTTTCTCGGATTATTAACGGTGAGCTAATGATACTTAGCCAGGTTCGCACCTCGAATCCCTCATACGGTAAAGTTGGCGTCATGGGTGGAACGATCGTAAAGGGCGAATCTACAACTGACGGCGCTTCAAGAAAACTTCAACAAGAAACTGGGGTAAATGCTCACTTTCGCATTGTCGGGAGCGAACGGCGAATGCTCTACAAGCAGGGCACCCTATTTTCAGACGTACTCTTCCCTATCGCCTATACCTCAGCGTCCGAGGGTGAACCTATCGATACAGAGTTTGGGCACAATCTATGGCTTCCGGTTGATACTGCGATTGAGAATAACAATACCGACCCATTCGACTCAATCGCTAGCATTGGCACCGTTCTTAGCGCCGTTAAAGAAAACCGCATTAACGAGCTTCCCTTCTTTTTCGAAGAGACCAAGAAATATAACTAAACAATAAATTAGTTATTCAAGATAGTGAGGAACGCCTCTCTTTTTTTCGTTTCTTTCGCCTTTTATAGTGTTCGTATAAAGGAGAAACTATGACGAACACAATAGACCAATTACAAACAAAAGGCGTTGCAATGATGCCTTATAGCCCAGAACTTCGAGAGCTTGTGGAGCGTGCAGCCGCATCATGGCAAGTATTTTGCGAACTTCCCCTCGAGGAAAAAGAACGTTATGGAGCAATGGGCCCAATGGTCGGGTATGAGCTTAAGGACAACAAAGGACCCTTCGGTGACCGAAAAGAAAACTTCGATATAACCGAAGGTATCTCAATCGATACCGAGAGTACTCCGCCCTTCATCTCGGATGCTATCACTATCTCAAAGGCGATGTCATCCCTGGCTATCGAATTCGCACAGCAAACCGAGGCACGGTATGGCGTACAGGAACTTGCGCACCGAACCGAGCAGAGCAAAGACCAGATCTTTACCCGTTTCATCCACTACTTTGGCGATCGCGCACCTGGTGAAGAAATCGCCACTCCTCATTGTGACCAAAGTGGTTTCACCTTTCATTTGTTCGAGACGGCTCCCGGCTGCGAACGGCTCGATTATGCTACTCGTGAGTGGATCGACATGCCCGTCGAACCTGGCAAAATGGCCGCCTTTCCCGCAATGCAACTACAGTTAATTTCGAACGGTGAATTGCGTGCGCTGAGCCACCGAGTCGTAGCTACCGAACAGTCCCACCAAGTAGGTCGATTCGCGATTGTCTGCTTTGTACGACTCGCTCACACTCCGGAATATAACAAGACTAAGTATGGCCGTTTACAAGAATTTGTGCCTGGGTTTAACTACGATATGACGAATGACGAGTTCTCTCAACTCTTTATCTAGACGTTTGTTTTCGACCTACGCACAAGTGCAACCACACCGATAATAGCGATTAAGGCTAGTACTCCCCCGATTACCCACATCCACCAATAATTAGCGCTTGTATCGATTGGAGACTCAGGCTCATTCTGTGAACTCTCGGGCTGGTTTACTGCAAGGTCATCGTTGTTTTGAATCGAGACGGTAGCTTGATCTTCAGCAACTACTGCTACTCCATCGGGAGTTATCATAGCCACCCGTGCACTCCTCGGAGTTCTATTGCTTGAAGGATTTTTCGTAGAGTCCTCTCCTGGTGAGAATGGTTGCTCAGGGGCGCTCTGTTCAACAACCATAATCGGATACGACGGGAGATTAATAACCGTCATATCTGGATTTGTCACTTGAACATTCACTGTATGCGCACCGGCGGGTAGCGCAGTGGTAAATTCACAGCGCCACACTCCATTACTTCCAGCGGTAGTCACACACTCAACAGGGTCTGAATGGATCACCACTTTAACTGTTGCGCCGGGTGTTGCCATGCCGACGAAAACGGGTTTCTGTGGTAATTGCGGGGTATTTTCAAGACTAGCCCCTGCCTCAGTCTCAATAGTAGGAGTAACAGGAGAAACAGCGCTGTCATTGAACGTATAGGCAGACGAACCATTAACACTCACCGTACCCCTTGAATTCATATCAAAGTTTTCAGGGAGCAAGACCAGTACTTCAGTTGGAGAGTAAACGATTTCGGTCGCATCGTTTTGAGCTATAAGGTAACACGGAGGCTCTACCCCGATCATCTCCAGTGGATATTGCGTTGCATATTGCTCCGGCGTACCATTAAGACCATCCATACAAAACGGCAAAGCCACATTATTTAGGCTAACCTTTGACGTACTAAGTGCATCAAGAAAAAACCCAAAGCCCTGTCCTGTTACTCTTAATATTTTTTTATTGTTATATATTTCAGTTTGAGCATGCGTCACACTCCCTGTTTCCGGGACTCCTGTTGTTGTGAAAGTGATTTTATCTTCAATACTTCCCCCATTGTTATCTGTAATGGAAGCTAATAATAAGTACGATTGCGCCGGCTGCAACTCTTCTATATTAAGTACGAGTGGGCTCCCCGTGTAGACCTGTGAACCATATGTAATCAATAAAACCTCGTTTTTAATTACCATATATGTCACTGTCAATTCTTCGTCACTTGCTAATAGTGACTCTCTTTCATCAACCCCTATAGCAATACTCGCAGAAGTATCACCTAGCTCGACCACATCAATAACTGGACCATACCGAATACCAAAATCTACCGTGGCTCCTTGAAGTGCTTGATCGGTAGAGTTAAATCCGAAAAAAAAGCTTGCAGTCGGATTCAAATATTGAAGACCTTCACCCAAACTACTAGTAGAGACACCGCCAACATATGTTCCATCAGGGGTATACTGATTGATCGCGGTCGATGATCCTGCGAGAACTAAAACATATATAAATCCCTGTTGATCAATAGCTACCGATCCAATTGATCCTTGTCCTGGAAGTTGAATCATTCCTAAATAATTACCTTCAAAATCGTATTTTTCAATCGCTGCAGGATCGGATCCTCTATATACTCCGACATACAAGACATCTTCATAGGCCACCATAGGAAGGGTACGGTCTGGAAGTGGGATATTGCTTCCTCCGGATTCATTTCTCAAATTGCCCAGAGATTGTCCGTCATTCGAAAGTATACGGACGCGTGTGTCGGTCGCCCAATAATCATCCTTTTCGGCTAAATATATTGAACCGTCTTGATTTGATACAATACCCGTATAGAATACGGCCTCTTGAAAGGTGCCAATCCTATATTCCTCTACTTCCTCACCTGCAGAAGTAAACTTTTGAACACAAGAATCTTCGTACCACCCTCCTTCTCGTGTCGATAATTGTGCACCAGATATATACATAGAACCCTGTTCATCAACAGTGAGTCCGGTCGGCATAAGTGAGTTGCCCGTCTGCGTACATGATAGTACTTCAATCGTCTTTACGAGTTGATGCTGTGGATTGAAATGGTACAACTCGTAAGAAGCATCGGAGTAGCCCCTATATAACGCATAATGATCCCCAGACTCCGTAACATATTGCAGCTGTGCCGCCTCATTCTCATTAGGATCTGGGACAGGAAGACTGTACATATCCTTTGGTACAAACGCTGCTTGCGCAGACTTACCGGATATCAGGAGTGCTACAGTAGAACTTAAGATAAGTGTAAGTATTATAGTGAAGACGATAACTCGCTTGAAAATAATTGAATTATCTCTAACGATTAGCTTCATACTTATTCCTATTGTTGCCCAATTATAGCACATAACCACAAGTAGCATGAGAGATATAAAAGCCCTCACTTGCATGAGGGCTTTTATATAAGAGGCTGAGCCGACTACTTGATCGAAGTAATTTCGATACGAGAGTGCTTCTGGCGGTGACCGTTCACCTTGTGAACACGCTTTTTCGCTTTGTAACGGATGACACGAATTTTGTCAGCCTTTACGAGGTCGTCAACGACCTTAGCGGTTATTTTCACGTCTTTCACAGTTGGCGTACCGATGGTAACGTTGTCACCATCAATGACCAACAGTGCGTCAAGCGTGAGCTCTTTAGTTCCTTCCGGGAGGAGGTCCACCAGGAGGGTCTCTTTCTCGGCAACAATAAACTGTTTGCCACCGATCTTAACGACTGCTTTTGTCATATGATTCCTTTAATAATAATTAACAATTCAGTTGTTCATTTTAACAGAGATAGAGCGATCTGTAAAGTCTATATCTGTCCCCCACCTGTTGCAAGGATCATTACGACCGCAATCAGTACCACCCCACCGAACGTATAGAGGCCATGATGGACCTTCCAGCTCTTCTTCCAAGCCTTTGGTAATTTGCTTCGATAATGGTGTGCGCCGACCGCAACGGCACCGACGAGTGTCAATAATGCTAATCCACCCAAGCTCGCTGGAGTCATCGATTGTAAAGCGCTTCCGAAGTACGTTAAGGGGTTACCGACACCATTAGTGATCGGTGGTGCATACGAAACAGGCGCCGCTTCGCCTTGAACCGCCCCGCCCACAGGCGTGCCGTAGTAAGCAACGACGAGCGTCGTATCGCGGCCTTCGAGTGTTCCTTCTACAACCGCAAACCCAACATCCTTATAATTTTGATTTAGGATATTATCGCGATGACTCGGCGATCCCATCCAAGCATCCACTGTTGCCGTAGCAGTAGGATAATTTTTCGCAAGGTTCTCCCCTGCGACATCATAGCGATAGCCAGCATCACCAAGCCATTTCCACGGTGTTACTCCAGAAGGAGAGTCATGGGCCCAATAATTGTTCACGAGCATATCTTGCGCCTTTAATGTCGCGGCTTTATTGAGCGTTTCATTTGCCGTTAATTCGGGCAGAGACGCCTTTGTGCGCGCCGCGTTCGTCTGCGCAAGCAGTTCAGCAGTATCGACATGGGACTGTCGTCCAAGGACCTCAAGATGTCCTGCGGTCAAAAAACCATACGTTACCTGAAAGATCATCGCAATAACAATAACAGCAGTCAGGCCATGAAGCCGAACCAAATGCGGACGATACTGATTTCCCTTGTGTGGGACCAGTGCTCGTCGTAGATGGTGCTGTATCGTTTCCGATTTCGTGCGCTTTTTTTGTTTTTTTGTCACGGTGCCTCAAGTATACCACTTATGCATAAGAAAAGCCCCACCTTTCAGCGGGGCTCATTTTCTTTTTTGGCGTTAAGAACTAAGCAGCTCCCTGTCCGCCTCGACGAATCGCTCGAGTAATACCAGCAATGATCAGTGCGATGCCCGCAAGAATCAAAAGCCACCAGTACCAAGCAAGTCCCCAGAAAGTGCCAGTGTTCGCTTCAGAATCAGCGGTTGCCGCAACGGTACTAATACCCTTCACTCCCTTGTTATCATCGGATGAATCTTCACCGGTGCTCGCACCAAGTACAGCTGAGGCTGGGCTGGTGATGAGTGGGGTGATGATAACTGTTGCGTTTTGATCTGAGTCTCCGGCACCAATCGCAGGAGCGTCATTTGAGTTGCCGTTTCCTCCGATGTTATTGTTATTAGCTTCGGGAATAGTGAACTTGTAGATGAAGTTTTGTGGAGTTGTATTACCAAGTGTGTCTTCTGCAACTATGTCAACAGTATAGCTGTAGTTACCCGAAACCAACGGATCGGATATTTTAAACGACCAAGTTGAGTCGCCAGCGACATAGCTCAAAACACCTTCAACTGGAAGCTCTGTCACATCATCCGTTATCACAACTGTCAGTTTTTCCGCATCGGTACCAATCGTCCCCGTAATAATTGGCCGATCATCCTGAGGGATCAGAAGTTGTTCGTCCAATGCCACCGCTGGACCTGTGCGGTCAACAACGACCGACCCAACTGATTCACCACTTACATTTCCAGCATTATCAAGTGCACGGACATGTAGTTCATAGTTTCCGCCATTGCCCGTAGGAAGAGTGGTAGTCGCAGAAGTAGTCGCAGTAACGTCCCAACTTGTTGGCGCCTGCCCAGCCGCAACTAATGCATACTGATACTCTTTTACTCCAGAGCCGCCATCTGTTGAGTTTGCCCAAGTCCAAGTTGAGCTTGCTGCATTCGTTGGGGTAGTCGTTGTTGGTGTACCAGGAACAGTCGGCTTAACTGTGTCACGTGTATAAGTAACTACTTCACTCCATGGACCACGGTCTGATCCACCCAACGGAATCATGTAAATTCCGCGTACTCGAACAGTCATTAGCCCTTGGAAGTTTGAGGCGAACGTTTGTGTTCGCTGCGTAACATTTCCATTCACCGTACGGTATACGAGTTCGTTTGGCGTGATAGTGCCGTCATGGTTTGTATCAATCCCATATTCGATTTCGTACCCCTTCACTCCCCCAACACCAAAGACAGAAGTCCATTCGGTTGGGTATGATTGGGTACTGTTTGCTGCATTTAAAATTTGATTATTTGTTGGAGTAATTACCGAAGGTGTTCCGATTACTTGAAAGCCAACTAATTGACTTGAGATGCTATTGCCTGCTTCGTCAACGGCAACAACGCGCACAAAGTGCGGACCGTTACTAAAGTTATATGCGTAGTTCGTACCAGTTATACCGCTGGCGATCAGTGTATTAACATCATTTGGATGACCACCTTGATAAAGGTCGTACGTTACACCAGTTGCATCCAAAGAAGCATCCCACTGAACATTCGCGACACTCTCGTGCCAGCCAGAAGGATACGTAATAACCGGTGCGGTTGGTGTGCTTGTATCAACCGTTACTTTACTCACCGCGCTCCATCCACTCCAGTGACCCTTGTTATCACCAGCACGTACCTGCCAGTAGTATGTATTTTCTGGAGTACTACTGTTAGCTCGAATTACTTGATTACCACTGTAGCTGTAATTAGCAGCTGAGCTATTGTCCGAGTAAATAATAGTACCGAGCGTATTTGAATCAACAGCACTATATGAAGCTTGATACTCATACTGAGTTGCTTCAGCTACCTTATCCCATGTCATTGAAAAGTTGACATCACTTGTTACCGTACCTGTTGCAGGATTAAGGTTAGCTGGTGTATTGAGCTTGTATGTTCCAACTGAGAAATTACTCCAATCAACTAAGTAATCGGAGGAGCTTGTATTGTAAGAGTTGAAAATTGCGGCTGTAAAATGATTGTAAAGATTTGAGCCATCTTTCGCAGTCAATGACGCAACAAGCGCACCATTAATGTAAAAATCATAGTTATCAGTAACACTATTAGCGGCAATTTCTACTTGATATGTCACTCCGACGGTTGCAGGCGCACTTGGGAGATTAGTCCAACCGCCAAGCATTGTATTAAATACGCGCCAACCGGTGTATCCGCCGTCGCCCATCGTTGTCCACTCAATAATTGGATTTGCTGCATCTGCTGCGGTATCACTTTTAGTGTCACCCCATAGTCCTACACGGACTTGCTTATTAGTCCAATCTGAGCTCACTGCTAGATCAGCCTTAATAGAATCACTCGTCGTGATTGGTCGCTTCAATCCCTCTGTTTGCAAAAACTGAGTAGTACTTGCTGCTGAACCCTGAATATTCATCGTTAAGTTATTAGCGCTTGCCGTATATCCACCTGAAGGTGTCTGACGATCAGGTGTCAGTCCTGCTGAATTAAATGGAGTAGACGTATACGTCGTTCCAGAGACCGCATTCGCCCCGTTAGAAAACAAAAACGGCCCTACCGCCGTCAACGAACTCACTGCTAATACGAAAACAAAGGCTAGATTAGCTATGTTTTTAAATCGTGCACTCCTCAAAAGATTCATCTTCCTACTCCTACTTCACGTTAGTGATCGCCCACTCTCGATCGGTTGCCTGTCATGATTTTTCTTTGTCAGATTTCTGTTTTATCACACCACCTTTTTCTGTAGTCACGGGTAATTAAGCGTGATCTAAGAAAGATGTGACCTCATTATAGCACGCTATATATAGCGTTTACGAGTCTTTCTTTTCGAGATAATGGATACGGTCATGGTCTAATCCGTAGTAGTGAGCAATCTCATGCCAGAGGGTCCGTTTGATCATTTCAAAGAAGCTCGCATCGTCATGCGACACCATAATAAGAGCATTCTTAAACAAGGTAATTTTATCCGGGAGGACAAAGGTGTAGCCTCCTCCGCGTTGGGTCAAAGGAATCCCTTCATATAGACCGAGGAGAAGATTACCCTCGTGCAAACCCGACTTCTTTGCCTGATATTCATCCGGCTCATCGGCATACAAAATAGCCACATTATCAAGCCCCTTAATATACTCTTGAGGAAGCTCGTCCATGGCGCGCGTAATTAATGCATCGAATTGTTCGTCAGATAAAGAAAACACTATACCTAGTATAGCTTATTCTTCGTTGGAAAAGTCAATTTTGTCGGGATCAGTTTCAAGATCCTCGATTACCTTCTGCCATTCAGACTCAAGCGTCTGTTCATCAATGTCTTCATTAAGATCGATCGTCTCATCCTGGTCATACGTATCAAGATCACTCACCGTCCCATCATCTTTGGGATCTACTGGTTGTAACTGGAGGTATTGAAATATCGACATGTTTGTTTTGTTTGGGTTATGTATATACGATAGCACAAGCAGTATGTTTTGTCAATGATCCTCCCCTACTCTCGATGAGATATCAGTTTGTACGTTCTGCGTAAACAATAGCGCGATAATCGTACGCCTGATTGTTTTCGTTGTACTCACCCTGGTAAGTGATGATCGTGAGACTCTGTATCGTAGAAGGGTAACGATAGAATGTCTTTTTCATATCAACGATGCCACGAGTTGGCTCCTCGGTTTCAACCACAGTGAAGATCGCTTGGCTTCCTCCTAGGCCTTTGACCTTGATGGCATCACCTTTTTTGAGCTGCGGAAGCTTATAGAATACTCCTGGATCAGCATCAGTTCCATAGTGTCCATCAAGTAGAACCGAGAAGGCACTATTTGAACCAACTGGTGCACTTCCCCGATACCACCCTACTTCTCCCTGTGTTTTTGGTGCTTCCATCGCCCCATCTTTTGCCAGTCCGACAGAGATAATACGCGCGTTAACCCCAATTGACTCTATCAAGATTTGAGCAGGCACTTCAGAGAATTGAGGAAAAGGTGAAGTCGTAGATGGCGGCTGAGGCTTCGCTACTTCACCCTTTGACGACTCTGCTGCTTGTTTTGGTTGCATCATAAAGGCATAGAAACCGACAGCGACAAAAAGAATCAGAACAATACTGACCACAAGAATTTTTATTACTCTCATTCTTGCAGACCTGCTTGCTACCTTCATATACACAGTATATCAAACACATAAAATCCCTTTTTTGCTGTGCTATCATAAACTTATGAACCAAAAAACTTCTCACATCATCACTGGTACCATTATTATTCTATTTGGCGTTGGCGCATTGCTAAACGCTCTCAATGTATTTCCTTTCTGGAGCACTATCGATAACTGGTGGCCACTCTTCCTAGTGCTTGCTGGTATCCTCATTTTTGCTAATAGTCCAAAGAACTTTATTTGGCCTATCGTATTAGTCCTCGTCGGAGTACTTTTGCAACTTAATGGACTTGGTGTTATCACTATTAATCCGTTTGAACTCATCTGGCCTGCAATTATTATCGCGGTCGGTGGTTCGATTATCTTTCATCGACGCGGTGGCGCGAAGCAAGTCGATGCAAAAGACGGCATAGAAGATGTTTCGGCGATCTTTTCTGGCAGCGAAACGCTGAATAAATCTAAGGACTACCAAGGTGGTAAGGCAACGGCAATTTTCGGCGGTGTCTCAATCGACTTACGTGATGCAGTGATTAAGAAGCAAGCAACCCTTGAAGTCTTTGCACTTTGTGGCGGGATTGAGCTAAAGGTTCCTCGTGGGTGGAAGATTCAGTCAAACGTCCTCCCTATTCTTGGTGGAATTGAAAGCAAAGCACATAGCGAAGACCTAAAGGACAAGTCACCGGTATTGATCATTACCGGGACCGTTGCCCTTGGTGGTGTCGAAGTTCGTAGCTAAGCTTTTTCAAGTGAAAGCTCGAGGCTTTCACCTTCAAGCTTTACCGTCTCGGTATGCGCATATTCATTATCAAGATCGAGTGCTTCAGCTAATGTCTCGGTCGCAATCGTTTCCTGGTGTTCGGCAATTGCCTGCGCCAGGTCTTTATTCTCAGCTTTAAGACTCAACAAAATACGGTCGTCCACATTCAGCCCAGCGTTCTTGCGGGCTGCTTGAACAAAACGAATGACTTCACGAGCCTGACCCTCGCGGCGAAGTTCATGTGTAATCTCAGTATCGATAGCGAGTACGTCGCTAAGGATCACTTCTTTTACGTTGAGCTCTTCGGTAAGAATGTCTTCAAAGTCGACAAACTCTCCCAGCGTTGGAACGGTCACACTGGCAAGTGGCTGACGAATTTTTAGTTTCGCTGTGGCGCGCAAGCTCAAAGCTTGGTTCACGTAGTCTCGAACAGTTTCCATATCTTGAACAACCAATTCATTGATATGGCCAGTCTTCGGCCAGTCAGTTAAGTGAACACTCTCTTCTCCGGTTAACTTCTGGTAAAGTTCTTCTGCAAGGAACGGCACAAATGGTGCAATTGCTTGGCTGAGACGAACAAGGACATAGTGGAGGGTCCGGTAAGCATTGTTCTTATCGGTATCGTCTTCACTCTTCCAGAAACGTCGACGAGAACGACGAACAAACCAGTTACTCGCGTCATCGATGAATGGCAAGATTGGCTTCACGGCATTTGGAATGTCATAAGCGTCCATGCTCTTCCCTACTTCATCAATAAGCTGGTGGAGGCGACTCACGATCCATTGATCGAGTGGGTTTTCGAGACTTTCCGACGGGTCTTCAATAGTACCGTTGAATTCCCAGCCATCAACTTCCGCGTACAATGTAAAGAAGTCGTACATATTCCAAATCATGCTGAGCTTTCGAGCAACATCACCTACTTCTTTATCTTTGAGGGCGAAATCTTCACCTGAAAGGAGTGGGCTTGAAAGCAGCGTAAAGCGAAGACTATCTGCACTATATTGATCCATTAATTCATTAGGGTCCGTAAAGTTTCCACGACTCTTGCTCATCTTTAAGCCATCATTACCAGCAACATTTCCGGTGACGATCACGTTTTTATACGCGTTATGACCGAAGAGGCCAACGTTCACCGCGTGGACATAGTAGAACCAGGCGCGAACCTGTCCAACATATTCGACGATGAAATCACCAGGGAAATTTTGCTCAAACTTTTCAACGTTTTCAAATGGATAATGGAACTGTGCGAATGGCATAGAGCCAGACTCAAACCAACCATCTAACACTTTTTCGATACGTGTGTAATGAACACCATCGAGATCAAACTCGATCGCATCAACCCAAGGACGATGATAATCTTCAAGCTCTACCCCACTGAGTTCTTTGAGTTCAGCATAACTTCCGATAACCTTAACATGTTCAACACCTTCGTCGTCAACACCCTTCCAAACCGGCATTGCGGTTGCCCAGAAACGATCACGAGACAAGTTCCAGTCAGGTGCGGTTTCGATCGTCTTCTCAAAACGACCATGCTTAATATGATCAGGGAACCAGTTAACGTGCTCAGTGTTTTCTTCGAGCATCTGTGTTCGCTGGCCTTCGATATCCATGAACCAACTTGGGTGGGCGCGATACATAATACGGTGTCCGGTACGAGGGTTATGGGGATATTCGTGACGAATATAATCGATTTTCCAAACGGTGCCTTCTTCTTTAAGGGTCTTCGCGATTAGCTTATTGTTTTCCCAGACTTCAACCCCAACCCAAGGACCATCATTATAAACGCCATACTCGTCAAGGACGTGCACGACAGGAATACCATGCTCTTTTGCAAAGATAAAGTCTTCTTCACCATATGCTGGTGCGAGGTGAACAATTCCTGTACCCGATTCGGTGGTGACGTAATCAGCAGCCCAAATTTTGTGAGCATTTTCACCACGATCTTCAAAAAGCGGTTCGTAGCTTCGACCAACAAGATCACGACCTTCAAATGTCCGAATAATTTTATACGGAAGCACTTGATGCTTTTCGTCAGTTAATGCCTTTTCAAGTAGTGCTTCGGCGAGAATGAATCGCTCACCCTCAAGCTCAACTTCGGCATAGATTACCTCACGATTGACGGCAAGCGCGGTGTTAGCAGGTAATGTCCAAGGCGTTGTCGTCCAAGCGAGGAGTGAAACATCCTCATCGACCAGCTTAAATCGTGTATAGACACTCGGGTCGGTCACCTCGATATATGCACCTGCATCCATCGTGACCTCAGCCTTAGAAAGTGGGGTCGCCCATTTTGTGTCATACATAAGAACACGTTCGCCTTCATATATTTTGCCTTTTTCGTAGAGCTGCTTAAAGGCCCACCAGACCGACTCCATGTAGTCTTTGTCCATGGTTTTATAGGCACCCTTGAAATCAACCCAACGACCAATGCGATCAATCGTGTTTTCCCATAGCGCAGCGTTTGAAACCATGCTTTCGCGAGCAGTCGTAATGTATTCAGCCAAACTTACCTTCGTGCCGATGTCGTGACGGCTGGTGATACCCATCGCCTTTTCAACAAAGTTCTCGGCAGGAAGTCCGTGTGTGTCCCAACCCCAAACACGCTCAACATGCTTACCGTTCATTGCTTGGTAACGAGGCACCGCATCTTTAACGATCGAGCTAAGGAGCGTCCCGTGGTGTGGCACCCCAGTAATGAACGGAGGGCCATCATAAAAAACGTATGAATCAGTTTTCGGACGCTGCTCGATCGATTTCTCGAATGTTTTATGCTTCTTCCAGTACTGGACGAGTGCTTTCTCGTATTCGATTGCGCGGCGACGGCTGTTTGCTTTAAATTTCATTCCGGCGTTTCCTTTCGTATCATCTTTTTTATTCATCATGCGGTAATCCTGCAAATCGTATCATCGTTGTTTCGGGTATAAAGGGATAGTACGAGCGACGATTATCTCCCAGTCCGTAGAAGCCCATCTTCGTGTAGAATCGCTGGGCTCGAACATTATTCTTCGCGACTCCTAACTCTATGTTCTGTCCTGGATCACACCAATCAATAAATGATTGAGTCAATTCTCTTCCGACACCAGTCCCAAAATAATCAGGGTGAACATAGAGGGCCATAAGTTCCTGTGTTCGATCCTCAACTGACCCATATGCTAATCCGATAGGTTCTCCGTCTGCATTGATCGCTTCTTGATACAGTTCGTTGTCTCTTTCGCTCGCCTGCTGTATCAGTCGTGTCCGATTTTCGATACGTGCTGGAGTGAGAAAATCTTTTGCTTCAGCAAGTACCCGGTGATTTCGAGATTCATCATCTCCAAGATAGGCCACTCTGAAGCTTTCAGCATGCATTGCCGCAAGCTGGGCCGCATGGTCAGGTACTGCTTCTTGAACTCTCCATCTTGTTTCACTCACCATTAAATACTTCCTTTTAAAATATAAAAATCCCTTCATCCATCGGAACCCGTGAGGGTGGTACCATCCGACTTCTGAAAGGATTTTCCTTCAGCACTTCATTATCGCTTTGACGCAGCGGGCGCGTTTGGTTCTACTTGGCCGAGGCCGTTCTTCCAAAAACTCGTGGGTGATAGCCACTCGAACGTTCTTAGTATGTATTTTACTCCACTATTGCTGTTTAGGCAAAGAGGTCGCCACCAAATTTTAAGAATACTAAGGCAACCATCAAGGCCAACCATGCAAGTACAATCATCTGGTGATAGCCGTTTGAAAGGAAATCTTGTACCTTCTCGTTCACGTGTTTCTTCAGGTTAAACGTATTATGCTTCAAGTTATAGTGCGTCATCGATGAGAAGATCAGTGTCGTTGAAGCGGTCACAAGCAAGCACCATGGACATAGTACTTGAATCGCATAGAGGCTTTGGAAGAATAGCCAGTATGAAAAGATTGCACCGAGCAAAAAGCCAATGTTCGCGGCAGTCAGGAACCAACGTGGGAAACGGACACCGGCGAGGCCAGCAACGGCAACAGTAATTACCACAGGAAAGGCCATCATGCCAATGAGCATGTTCGGGAAGCCGAAGACATGAGATTGCCACGTCTGCATAACGGTTGAGCAGTTCAAGACTGCATTAATGCTACAAGATAGGATAGCATCAGGGTTTTCATAAAGATGGAACTTTTCGAGTGTCAGTACGAAGGCAGCAACTAAAGCAGCGACTCCCCCGGCGAGCATAATCCCGAAGACGATACGGTCGGTACGTTCGCCATCTTTTTTGCGTAATAAGAATTTCTTAAATTGTTGAAACATAGTAACTTACCTCACTGATTGTTGGAAGTGGCAATCCTCGCCACTGGTTCTGCAGAACACCTTCGTCGGAGATCGCCACAATTGTTGGGAATTCCATAATGTCGTAGGTTCGACAGAACGAAACACCATCCGGTGATTCAGGGTCCATCGTATCAAGATCATGGCCGGTTTGACGCTTGAAGTCACGCATGTAATCGGTGACTGTTCGTGAATAGTCAGTTGCGTCTTTGAAGATCACCACCACCTTCATGTCTATTCGCCCTTTTTCGTTTGATTAACGACCTTGCGCTGCTCTAGGATTTGAACGAAATCATCGAGTGTCGTAAAGTCTTGGTAAACACTCGCGAATCGCACATAGGCAACTTCATTACGTACGGCAAGTTCGTCGAGCACCTTATCGCCAATTTGCTTAGAAACAACTTCGTTCTCACCAAGTGCATAGATTGCATCTTCGATTTCGTCGATCATTTCTTCAACCTCAACTTCAGAGCTAAAGAATTTCCCTACCGAACGCTTGATAGCAATCGAAAGCTTTTCACGATCGAATAATTCACGCGTGCCATTCTTCTTAATAACTGCCAAGTTTGGTTTTTCGATTCGTTCATAGGTAGTGAATCGTTTGCCGTCTGGACTTTCTCGGCGGCGACGGATAGTGACACCATCACTCACCTCTCGTGATTCAATAACTCGACTGTCGCCAATTCGAATCTGAGACATTCAGTCTATTCCTCCGACTTCTTATTGCGCTTTTTGCGGCGGCGAAGAAAGGCAGGAGTGTCAGACTCATCGTTTTCTTCTACTGGTTGGCTGTTCCACATGTTGTCATGTGTCTCTTCAGCAAAGATAGCAGCTGCTTCAGTGTGATCAAGTGAGAGATCGACATCGTTAACGGCAGCTTCAGCTAAGATATCGCGAGCTGGCTCGGCAGCTGTTTCAGTCTCTTCCTCTTGGAAGTAGGCTGCGTCAAATCCAGTTGCGATTACCGTAATAACCAATTCGTCTTCGATTTCAGGCTTCAAGGTTGCACCAAAGATGATGTTCGCATCTGGTGAAACGGCGCTGGTGATAATTTCAGCAGCTTCTTGGATTTCACTCATGCTCATGTCGTAGCCACCGGTAACATTGAAGAGAACACCCTTCGCACCGTCGATTGATACTTCAATAAGTGGTGATTCGATCGCTTGTTGCGCAGCGAGTGCTGCTCGGTTGTCGCCACTTGCCCGACCGATACCCATAAGAGCTGAGCCAGCGTTGCTCATAATCGCCTTTACGTCAGCGAAGTCGAGGTTGATGAGTCCATGTTCAGTAATAAGCTCTGAGATACCCTGGACGCCCTGACGAAGAACGTCATCGGCAATCTTAAAGGTCTCAAGGAGGGGTGTTCGGCGGTCGATCGTCTGTAGAAGACGGTCGTTTGGAATAGTAATAAGTGTGTCGACATGACGACGCATCTGGCTAATTGCCCAATCAGCGTTTGTACGACGCTTTTCACCTTCAAAGCTGAAAGGCTTAGTTGCAACACCCACAACAAGTATGCCAAGTTCACGAGCAACCTCGGCGACGACGTAGCCTGCACCCGATCCGGTTCCTCCACCAGCACCAATCGTCACGAAGACCATATCAGCACCAGTTAGAGCATCACGAATCTCATCACGAGATTCACTGGCCGCCGCTTCACCAACAGTAGGATCAGCACCTGCACCAAGACCACCAGTAGTGGTGTGTCCAAGATGAATCTTCACATCAGCTTTACTGTTATGAAGTGCTTGCGCATCGGTGTTCATAGCAATAAATTGCACGCCCGCGAGGCCGGCTTCTTTCATACGGTTAACCGCAGAACCACCTGCCCCACCAACGCCAACTACTTTGATACTTGCAAATGTCTGAATGTCACTTGGCTTTACTTCCGGCATGTTGTGTCCCTTATCTCCTCAGTCTACTGATCTATCTCTCACTAGTATACCACTTTGCGAGCGGGGTCAAACACTAGGCTTTAAATCGAGTAAATATTTTAGACAGAAATCCCTGTGCACCCTTTACGTTGAGGGGAGATTTCTTAGAAGTTGATGATTTTCCCGCACGTTCTGCATCGATTAACATCAATCCGATTGCGGTTGCATACGAAGGTTGCTCAATATTTTCAGCAACACCACCGTAACCTGTTGGCTTGCCGACACGAGCAGCGAGCCCAAGATATTGTTTCGCGTAATCAGTCATATGCTTCAATTGCGCCCCACCACCAGTAAGAACAACACCGCTTGGTAGTTTACCGGCGCGGCCGGCTTTCTTCAGCTCATGCTGCACTGATTCAAAAATTTCTTCAAGTCGTGCTTCAACAATTTCATCAATGTCTTTTGTGCTGAAGGTTAAGATATCGCCATCATGCTTAATACTTACCCCCGAGTCGGCTTCGCGGATCGTTGCAGAGGCGTGCTCACGCTTAATCTTTTCTGCAATCTCAGGATCCGTCTTAAGGCCGATTGCGAGGTCGTTAGTAATGTTATTGCCACCAATAGGAATAACGCCCGCATACTGCAGGTCCCCTTCTTCATAGACAGCAACGCCAGTCGTTGCCCCACCGAGATCAATCACCGCGACACCATTCTCAAGTTGTTGTTCACCAAGAACAGCACGAGCTGCGGCAATGACACTCGGAACAACTGTATGAGAAATTACTTTAGCGCTTTCCGCTGCTTTTTGAACATTCACCAGATATGGCGTAAGAGCCGATATAACATGCGCATCAATCTCAAGGCGTGTTCCGGTCATTCCAAGCGGGTCTTTAATGTTATCTTGACCATCAAGCTTGTAAGCGTGAGGGATCACGTCGAGGATCTCTCGGTTTGCGGGAACTTTTCCTAAAGTAGCGACATCTTCAATTCGATGAAGATCATCGCGAGTAATTTCATGGTCCGCTGCACCAACGGCAACCATACCGTCAGCACGTGAACTCAAAATGTGTGCACCGTTCACACTGATAGTAGCAGCATCGACTTGATAGCCGCTCATACGCTCGGCTTCGCCAAGTGCATCGTCGATTGCTTGCGCTGGACCGTGGAGATTTACCACGACCCCTTTACGCATACCACTAGTCGACGCCTGACCGACACCAATAATAGTCGGGGTACCCGTTGCTTCATCAATATGTGCGACGACAGCTTTGACAGAGGTGCTTCCAATGTCAATTCCGACAGCCGTTACGGAACCTTCTTGCATGTTCACTAGTATAGCGCTTATGTCGTAGGTTCGACAAGTCCAATTAAAGAGATGCGATTAACGTCATAATTATGTAAACCGCGAATCCGACAAAGGCCGCCGCAATCACCCCAATAACCAAAAGGACGAGTGAGCCTGTGAGAATCCCCTTATTCGTTTGAGTTTTTTCTGAGGAAGCTTTTGGGTCAAGTTGACGTGGTCCTGATCGATACACGGCGACACAAACCCCAAGTAAGCCTAGTGGAATTAAAGCGACGAGAAGAACTATTCCCCCGATAATACCGGCTGCTGTTATTGCGTTGAAGGCAATATATATAAGAAAGGCGGAAATTATTCCGAAAATAATAATACCTACGAGTGCGAGTGCTTTTTTTAACGTAAGTGATGAATTTTTCATAAAATCATCATAGCATATCGCTAAAGCTTCGTAAGAATCTCAACGCCATCTTCGGTCACCAGGACCGTATGTTCGAAATGAGCCGCAAGGCTCCCATCACGTGTTGAAATCGTCCAGCCGTCATCTTCGCTAATAATCTTAATACCACCAAGAGTCGCCATTGGTTCAATCGCAATCGTGTCACCAGGAACAAGGAGGGGGCCTGTCCCCTTTCGGCCATTGTTTGGCACTTCGGGTGGTTGGTGCATTTCGTGTCCGACACCATGGCCTACCAAGTCGCGAATATTACCAAGCTTGGCGTCTTTCAATACTTTTTCGACAGCAGCGCTGATATCTCCGACCCTTACCGGGCCCTTAATTGCGTCAATTCCTGCGTACAGACTTCGTTCAGTCGCAGAGATAAGGTGTTTCTTCACACCATTTGGCTTTTCGCCAATAATCATTGTAAAGGCGCTGTCGGTTTTCATACCTTTATACGTTAGGACTAAGTCGAAGCTGACGACATCACCTTCTTGTAAAACATAATCGGTAGGAATACTGTGAACAATTTGTTCGTTCACTGAAATACAGATCGCCGCTGGAAAGTTTACCTCATCAGTTTTATAGGTAGCAATTGCACCGAGGCGCTTAATTTCAGCATCAACCCAAGCATCAATTTCTTTCTCGGATACACCAGGTTTTGCTCGTGACTTCACCCCTTCAAAGATCGTAGCAAGAATTTTGCCACCGTCGCGCATCGCCTGAATATCAGCAGGTGTTTTTTCTGGTCCGATCATGCCGCCAATTCTCGTGAAGTCAGTTCAGCCACGATACGATCGTGTACTTGCCCCACTGCTCCAACACCATCGATGTGTACTACGGGAATATTCTGCTCAGTAAAGAAACCAAGGATCGGATACATTTCTTGACGGTAAGTATTAAGTCTTTTATCAATCGCCTCTGATGTGTCATCGGCACGACCTCGAATTGCGAGACGCTTCAATAACTCTTCACGCGGAACTTCAAGGACGACAACAAGGTCTATTGCGCGGCCATGCTCGGGTTGGGTGTTAACGAGCCAATTTGCCTGTTCAATAAGTCGTGGAAAACCATCGAGGATCAATCGATCAATATCGCCCGACTTGCTAATAGCTTCACCCATAATCCTCGTGATTGCCTCGTGCGGAACCATGCCACCAGAGTGCATAATACTGACAATTTCAGCATCGTGAGTGTCACGAAGCAGCTGCCCAGAGCTTAACCATCGCCACCCCATGCGGGCTGCTAACATTTGACCTTGAACACTTTTTCCTGCACCTGCAGGACCAAAAAATACAATCATACCTTTATAATATAGGGAATTAACGGTTTAGGATAGCGCTTCTTTGACTAAACGTGCAACGATTGCGCCATCAGCAGCATTTCCGAGTTTGCCTTTTACGACGCCAATAACTTGTCCCATAGCCGCAGGGCCACTCACACCGAGGGTAGTGATAGTTTCTTCAACAACTGCTTTAATCGCCTCTTCTGAGAGTTGCTCGGGAAGATATTTTGACAAGATCGCCGCTTCAGCGACTTCGGTTTCAGCAAGTTCAGCGCGTTCTGCTTGTTCGTAAATCGCTGCACTTTCGTGACGCTTTTTTACTTCGCGGGCAAAAAGTTTTTCGATCGCCGCATCGTCGAGACCGACATCGCGTTTATTCTGTGCAACTTCTTCATTTAAGATGACCGCCTTGAAGTCACGTAAAACGGCCCCAGTAAAACGATCGCCGCCCAAAAGAGCGGCTTTAATATCGTTGTCGAGCTGAGCTTTGAGGCTCATGATCTAGCGAAGACCCAATCGAGCTTTGTTTAGCTTTTCAGCCTTACGCTCTTTACGGATAATTGCCTTTGCTCGGCGCTCAGGTTTACTGAGTGGCTTACTAAATCGCATTGAAGCCTTAGCCTCTGCGAGTACACCGCTCTGTAAAACTTTGCGGTTGAAGCGACGAATGATGTTTTCGTTTGCTTCGCGTTCGTCTTTACGTGTTACTTGTACCATATCGGATGTATTGTAACAGATGTACGAACAAGTTGCAACAGGAGTGGACTAGATATTGTTATAATTCCAGTCCGTTGGACCATAGAACCACGCGACCGATGTTTGCGTAATACCATTGTTCGTACAGGTCGTATTTGATGTCGTCAACGGTCCTACACCCGCCTGCACCTTCCCGTCTTTAAAGCTATATATGTTCCCTGATTTCGAACCAGCCACAATAACAAAGGTAGAACCAGCTCCCCTACATAAGAGAAGATTGTAGTTATTACTTCCTGAAGTATTGTAATGAGCACCGTACGAATTGGCCGATACCTTAATTGCCATATCTGAAAGGTCAGCATTCGATGGCAGAGAGTTAGTCGAAGACGTCTGAATAAATTGCATGATCTTATTGCCAACATTTCGTACATCGCTCTGTACTGCCGTATCATGGGTACGGTTTTGAATCCCGTTATAGGCGACGATCGTAATCGCCGCAAGAATGGCAATTACCACGATGACAATTAATAATTCAACGATGGTAAATCCACTTTTTTGTTTTGCCCACTTCATATATATCTGTTCTTCCTTATTCTCTAGAGAATGTAGTCGTAATCATTATCACATTCCTGGGTAGGAGATGTTAAAATCATCAAACCAAATGTTTCCGACCGTTCCATCATTTGTCACAGTAACCGCGACCGAGGCTACTCCTGACGTAAAAGTGTACGGACAGCTGATAAACGTCCATGCTGTCTTTGGCCCGTTGTAGCTACAAGAGGTAAGAAGCGCTCCGCTCGTTCCATCTCCAAATCGAATCTTGGAGTTTCCGGCTGTTCCGTTCCAGCTCGCATCACTACGCATCCAAAAGCCAACCGTGATCGTTTGTCCGGTCGTTCCCGTAAATGGACCTCCTCGAACATTGCCACTTGCTCCAGGGATGTAGCGCATTGAACCTGTTGAGGTATGCGAGACCGTAGTATCGTAGGAGGAACCGCTCATTGGAGCACCAGCAGCACCAAGTGACTTATCCCAGTGACCAGGACACATCCCTACTTTCGTAGCCCCACTAGTACTTGAAACATATGATGAGAAGTTTCCGTTTGTTGCCGTCACACAGTATAGTCGGGGCGTTGAGAGGTTATCGCTACTGAACAAATAGGTCGTATCTCCGCTATTGCTTATCCCTGCTGTTGTAAGATCGTCTGGATACTGATCGCTGTTCTGTACAGCATACGCCATTACTTTCTTGCTTGCCTGCGACACTGCAGCCTGAGCAGATGATTGTTTCGCCCTATTTTGAATACCGTTGTAGGCAACAATGGTAATCGCCGCCAAAATTGCAATCACCACAATAACAATTAGCAGCTCGACAATAGTGAATCCAGATTGTTTTTGTTTTGCCCACTTCATATATATTTATTCTACCCTATTCTATTAAGATCAAACTAAAGTTACTACATTCCCGGATACGACATGCTAAAGTCATCAAACCAAATACTTGTCGACCCATCGTTTGCAACGGTCACATTTACCGAAGGAATTGCCGTAGAAAAAGTATAAGTACAGCTCACAAATGTCCAGTTAACTTTTGCTCCATTATATCCACACGCACCTACTAATGCACCTCCATTCTGCGCATCACCAAAGCGTATTTTTGATGTTGCGGCACTTCCGTTCCATGACGCATCGGTTTTTATCCACACACCAATAGTAAGCGTTTGCCCATTTGTACCAGTAAATGGTCCTCCTCTTACCGAAGGGTTAGCACTAGGGCTTAGCCGCATTGAACCACTCGACGTGCGAAATACAGCCGTGTCATAGGTCATTCCAGCTATTGGGGCACTGGAGCTACCTTGTGTTTTGTCCCAATGACCAGGACAGACTCCTGTTTTCATACTTCCACTCGTATTTGAAATATAAGAGCTAAAATTGCCGTTCGTTGCTGTAACACAATACAAACGCGGCGATGCATCATTATCGCTACTATAGAGATACTTTATCGAATCAGTGTCAGCTAAATCTATCGCCGAGAGACTTGCGGGATACTGGTCGGAGTTTTGAACCGAATATACTTGGATTTTTTTAGATGCTTGAGATACAGCTGTCTGTGCGGCACTTGTCTTAGCACGGTTTTGAATACCGTTATACGCAACAATGGTAATCGCAGCCAAAATAGCAATCACTACGATAACGATTAAGAGTTCAACAATAGTAAACCCTGATGAACGTCGCACTATTCTCATGGCAGCATACCCTTTGAAGTTGAGAGGTTAGGAGTGCCGTTCCATACCCAGTTTGGGCTATTTCCATCGGCATAATCAACAATCGTCGTTCCTTGAGTCATCATAACTTGGTCAATATCGAGCGTAGAGTTAGCCGCCATTCCGGTTAGCCCCGCAGACGGAATAACATACCTGAGCACCATCGTCGTTACAGAGCTATTTACCGTCATACTGACGTTAATTCGAGTCCATGTATTCGGAACGAGGTCTACGTTTGTTCCAGTCGTACCGCCAACCGCCGAATCGGCCGCATCATAAGGAGTAAATGAGAGATATACCCTTGCCGCCCATGACGCCCTCACCCAGCCCGAAGCAGTATATGGCTGACCACCCGTAATATAGATGTTACGAGAGTCGACCCCACCTGATCCGTTTGTAATATACGGAGTTCCGCTCGTTGGTGGTACCGACCACGTAAGTCGATAATGAGCGCCATTACCGACGCCGCCTGTCGTTGGGCGCGATGAGGCTGCAGTTCCACCTGTGCCGACGGAGACCCCCCATGTCGAGTTGCTTGTCTCGAAACTTGGGTTATTCACGTAGTTAGTCGTTGGCTCGACACCATTCGCACTATGCCCCGCACATCCCCCGCTTGTTGGTTTTGTTACCGTATTAGAAAGATAGAACGACTGATTACCATTTGTCGCGGTAATACAATACGTCTTCGGGTTAGCTGTATTATTTGCCGAATACTGATAGGTAGTATCGTTATTTACAATCCCCAATGCTGCTAAATTACCGATTCCGTTATTAGTAGAGGTTGCTTCTGGGTATGAATCAGTGTTATCAACAGCAAACGCGAGAATCTTTTTACTTGCCTGTGAAGCGCCTTGTTGCGCAGCAGATGCTTTTGCACGGTTTTGAATACCGTTATACGCAACAATCGTAATCGCTGCGAGAATCGCGATCACAACAATCACAATTAAAAGCTCAACGATTGTAAAGCCATTTTGTTTTTTTGCCCACTGCATTGCGTCTAGTTAACCACAAGCACTATACAGAGACAAGCTCGAGGTGAAGCAATTGCCCTTCAACACTTCGACGTCCGTTCCATTCATTGATATCAATGGTATACCAAACGTTTACTTGTTGCCCAAGATCAACAAAAAAATGATCGGGAGCATTAAAAGCTAACATATCGACCGTTCTTCCTTCGTGTTCAATTGTCAGCTTTACGTGTTGCCCATCATTGCCCATTCGTCGCAATCCACGAACAATCGTATTAATAGAGTGAAGGATTGGCTGAGGGTTTCCATTTCCGAAAGGCTCAAGTTGTTTAATATCATCGATAAGTTGCTCGGTGAGATCATTGATTGCCGCCGCACTGTCGGCTTTCGGAAGAAGCAGTTTAGCTTGATCCTGCAATTTCTGGCTTCGATAGAACTCGTTCACCCGCTGACGAAAAGCGGCAATATTCTTCGTCGGCAGCGTTACTCCCGCAGCCAATTTATGCCCTCCCCCCTTTGTAATAAGATCGTCGGCTGCTCGAATTGCGTCAGCGGCACTAAAATCACCGTAGCTCCGTGCAGATCCTTTAGATTCCTCGCCCATTTCTTCAAGAACATACGTTGGCTTTTTGTATTTTTCTAAAAGTTTTGCCGCAACGATACCAACAATTCCATGATTCCAGCCAGGAGCACTCACGACGAGAACGGGATCATCAATAAACTCCTCAGCTTGTATTTTTGCTGCCTTAAAAATTTCATCTTGTTCGGCACGACGAGCCTTATTCATCTCATCGAGATGATTCGCATATTCGAGCGCTTTCATTGGATCAGTTTCGAGAAGCATATCCAAAGCATGCTGCGCTGTTTCAAGCCGACCAGCTGCGTTCATACGAGGACCAAGCCCAAAGCCAAGGCTACGTGCATTAACTACTTCAGGCCGTACACCAGCAACCGCCATTAGTGCTTTTAATCCAGGTCGGCGTGTTTGCGATAATACCTTTAGCCCCCAGTAAACATTCGTTCGGTTTTCATCAACCAACGTCACAACGTCACAAACTGTCCCAAGTGCGACAAGATCAAGCAACCATTTCTCTTGACCTAAAGGCAATCCATCCATCCGTGTTTGCATCGCCTGGACCAACTTAAAGGCGACACCAACGCCTGCAAGATCAATAAAGGGATATGAGTGATCTTTGCGCTTTGGGTTAATTGTTGCAATCGCTGGTGGCGGTGTATCGGCAACATTATGATGGTCGGTCACAATGACATCAAGACCGAGTTCGTTTGCCCGTTCAATCTCTTTATGACTCAAGCTTCCGCAATCTACCGTAACAATTAGCTGGGCACCGGTTGCTGCGACGCGTTCGACGGCATCGATTGTCAGCCCATAGCCCTCAACGAAACGGTTAGGGATAAATGTCTCGATATGTTCGAATCCAAAACTATGAAATGCGTCTAATAGAACTGTTGTTGCGGTGAGTCCATCAATATCATAGTCCCCGTAGATCGTAATACGATCTTGACGTTCACGAGCTTTCATAAGACGTTCAACAGCAGCCTCCATATCAGGAAGTAAGAAAGGATCGTGACGTGTACTATAGTCTGGCGACAAAAAAACAGCCCGTTGAGCGGGCGTAATTCCTCTTGCAATCAAGATGTCGTCGAAGAGGCTCATCCTCGGTCGATGGTCGTCCGTTTCGGCCGGGTTGCTTGTTGTTGTGACTTAATCACAATGCTCTGTAGCTCTTTAAAGATTGGGAATTGCTTGTTCGTTGCATAAATCTTTGTATTCCCCTGTTTTTCGCTGGTGAGGAAACCAACTTTTTCGAGGCGCTTTAGTTCACGCTGAATATTGCCCGGGTCTTCCTTGATGAGCTTTGCAAGCCCACGGACGTGAGTACGGAAATCAGGATACTTGGCATAGACCACCACAATTTTCCGTCGCACCCGAGATGTAATAAAAACGTCTAACATATTCCCCTCTACATTATCGCGCACATCGGCGCAGCTGTCTCATATCGTTGATTTTTATTCTACACTTTTTAGGCAGTGTCGGTCAACGCCAATTAAGGACAATCTTATTAATTTTATCGATTGTCTCCTCATGAGACGGTACCGTATTATCGTTATAATAATGGTCCGTACCAAGGTAATTATCTTTTACATCAAGGATGTGGAGCTCGTCTGCAAGCATGTGTAATTTATCGACTGCTTGAACCGATGCAACCGGAGTAGCCACAACAAGTCGACGAATTCTAATTGGCTTTAAGAAATCAACCGCAACATCGAGTGACGCACCTGAATCAAGCCCGTCAGAGACAAGAATCACCGTATGATCACGAAGCATTTCATGATTAATTAATCCCCCATCACCAAGTAATCGATTAATCTTTTGGAATGCCTCTCGCTTCTTCTCCTCAAGCAATCCGTGATATTCGCTAGCATATTCCTCAATCTCGCCCGCCGAGAACATACCATTAAATGTAAAGTTACCATTCTCAGATACACCGCCGAAGCTCATTCCTTCTCCAGGAATTTGGATATCTTCGATTAAGAGGAGTGTCAAAATACAGTGAAGACTGGCAGCAATTTGTTCACCAATCAATACGCCGCCGTCACTTAAGGAAACAACGACACAGTTCTCGTAGCGATAACGCTCGAATAAAGCAGTGGCAAGCTGTATGCCTGCTTCAGTACGACTCTCAAAATACATACGCTTATTCTATCATGTTGCCTACGCCCTAGGGGCGCTATACTAAATACAGAATGTTTTATTACGAGGTAGCTCCAACGCGTATTATCCGTGCCAATGCGGCAACTTTTACGTATGCTTCAGAAGTTCGATTACAGCCCGGACAAATCGTCAGTATCGAAGTTGGCAAAAAAGCTATCCTCGGATTAATCATGGCGGAAGTTTCAGAACCGTCTTTTGCGACAAAGACTATTCTTTCGATAGTGACCGAAACCCCGCTTCCAAACTCTTTATTGAAATTGAGTACTTGGCTCTCTAATTACTACTCAACACCTCTCGCAACCGTTCTTCAGACGGTTTTGCCCCGAGGAGTCGACAAGAAACGAAGAGTACGACCGACACCCGTTCATTCCGAGTCTATACGAAAGCGAACAACTATTGTACTCAATAAAGAACAGCAAACTGCAGTCGATACATTACTCGCCGCCGGCCAATCAACCGTTGTTCTGCAAGGAGTGACTGGGTCGGGTAAAACCGAGGTCTACAAGGCTATCGCCCGCTCGATGATCGCAGAAGGAAAATCAGTTATTGTCCTCGTCCCAGAAATTAGCCTTACCAGTCAGATTATTGGTGAGTTTGTTTACGACTTCCCGGATGTGATTGTTACCCACTCTCACATGACAGAGGCTGAACGTCACGCTGCATGGTTACAAGCGCTTAATTCAGCGACACCACGCGTTGTTATTGGACCACGGTCTGCTCTCTTTCTACCTGTCACAAAATTAGGAGCTATCTTAATTGATGAAGCCCATGAGCCAAGCTACAAGCAAGAACAAGCACCTCGCTACTCAGCACTCCGTGCTGCGACCATGCTAGGGAAATACTCGGATGCACTGGTTGTCTTCGGGAGCGCCACCCCCTCAGTCGCTGATCGCTATGTTGCCGAATCGGGTGGTCATACAATCATTCGGCTCGATCGACCCGCACGAGCAAACGCAGCCGCTCCTGTTATTACATTGGTTGACATGACAAAACGTGAAAACTTTAAAAGCCACCGCTTCATCTCTACCGCCCTTATCACGAGTATCGAAAAGAATCTTGCTGCCGGTAAACAAACACTTATTTTTCATAACCGTCGCGGGAGTGCTTCAACAACACTCTGCGAGAACTGCGGGTGGACCGCGCAGTGCCCGAACTGCTTCGTACCCCTTACTCTTCACGCCGATCAGTTCCAACTGAGCTGTCATATTTGCGGCTTTCACGAGAAAGTACCTACTCACTGTCCGGTCTGCCAATCAGCCGATATTATCCATAAAGGTATCGGAACTAAATTAGTTGAAACTGAACTGCATAAACTATTTCCAAAAGCCCGAATTGCCCGCTTTGATTCAGACAATAAACAGGATGAGACCGTCCATAGTTTGTACGACGCACTTTATAAGGGCGAGATTGATATCGCCATTGGTACTCAAGTAGTTGCGAAAGGACTCGATCTGCCAGAGCTACGTACGGTCGGAGTCATTCAAGCAGATAGCGGTCTTTCCCTGCCCGACTTTGCAGCCAGCGAACGCGCGTTTCAGTTACTTGCCCAGGTTATCGGACGAGTCGGGCGCGACGAACATGCTAGTGAAGTAGTTGTGCAGACTTATCAAGCAACTCATCCTGCAATTACTTTTGGATTGTCCCAGGACTATGAAGGCTTCTATCAGTACGCACTCGAGCAACGAAAACATGGCCACTTCCCTCCTTTTACCTATCTCTTAAAATTGACCGACGTATATAAATCAGAAAAGGCAGCGGTACGAGCAGCTCAAGAAGTGGCTCGAACGTTACGCGGTGCCCTTCATAAAGACGTCCGACTGCTTGGCCCGACCCCCTCTTTCTATGAACGACAGCACGATACTTACCGATGGCAACTTATCTTGAAGAGTCCAAAACGTGAACATCTTATCGAAGCGCTTCACCACGTCCCGACGACACATTGGCAGTCCGAGCTTGACCCTTCAAGCCTCCTCTAGCCACCCCTGCTATCCTCATGTATAATGGCAGGAATGACCAAAGACGACATCATCACCCTCCCGAATCCTCACCTGCGTGAAGCTTCTACTCGCGTTGTCGATGCAAATGATGTGACTGCGCTTGTCGTTAACATGACCGCAGCAGCACTCGATTGGGAGGCATCTCGCCCTCATGAAATTAGTGCTGCACTTGCGGCCGTTCAAATCGACAGTCTCGAACGGGTTGTTATCGTGCGTAGCGACTTTGATGACAAAGAATCCCGCGAATTTACCGCTCTCATTAATCCCGAAATTGTGAAATACGAAGGTGCTGTTGTTGCCGATTACGAAGGCTGCCTAAGCGTGAAGGATATCTACGGAAAGGTTCCTCGCTACACTAAGATTCGCGTCAAAGCGCTGGATATTGATGGCCACGAGGTTCGGTTTAAAGCCGAAGGGTTCCTCGCTCGTGTTATCCAGCATGAAATTGACCACACAAAGGGCATCGTATTTATTGACCACATTAAAGATACGCATGACGCCTTTTATACCCTCGATGAGAAAGGCGAGCTCGATCCCCTTGATTATGACCAACACATCAAAGACAATCATATTCTTTGGCAATGAGCGCTTAGTTAGCGGGCTTGACCATACCGATGCGCCGATACTTAACGGCCTCATCGAGCATGGTTACACGGTTGCCGCTGTCGTCTCAAATCATACAGAAGCGACATCTCGAAAGAGTCGTCCGCTTGAAGTTGCTGCCGTCGCTGAAGCTCACGGCATCCCCGTTCTGCTTCCAAAGCGCCCAATGGACATCTACGAAGAGCTGAAAGCAATTGGCGCAGAGGCTGCGGTGTTGAGCGCCTATGGTCGGATTATCCCTCAAGAGATCATCGATCTCTTTCCTAAGGGAATTATTAACATCCACCCTTCTCTCCTTCCTCGCTACCGTGGCTCGACACCTATTGAAAGTGCGATCATGAACGGTGATACAGAAACAGGAGTTTCCATTATGCAACTCGCTGCGGCCATGGATGCGGGACCTGTTTTTACTCAAGAGAAAATTGCACTTAACGGAAACGAAGATAAGTTTGATCTCTACCGAAAGCTCTCTGCAATTGGCGCGGACCTGCTCTTTTCTGTACTTCCTTCTATCCTTTCTGGGGAGCTACTCCCAAAGCCTCAAGCTGGCACACCAACCTACTGTGCACTTCTGAAAAAAGAAAATGGCCTCATTAATCCACTCGTACTTACCGCAAGTGAAATTGAACGAAAAGTACGCGCATATCTTAACTTTCCAAAAACAAAATTGACCCTGTTGGGTCAATTAGTGACAATTACATCGGTTCACGTATCAAATGAGCAGACGAGCCCACTTGATGTTGCCTGCAAAGACGGTAGATTCTTAGTGATCGACGAGCTCGTTGGCCCAAGCGGACGCCGCATGAGCGGACAAGCTTTCTTGAACGGCTACAGAATAGCTTAAGCAGTAGTGCCAAGAATCGCGCTGCGATTCTTAATGATCTCATCTTTGATCTCATCCAGCGTCGCCTTAACAACATCGCGATAGTCAGGACGATTTACTTCAAGCCATTTTGTTGCTGCGTATTCACTCAAAAGACCGAAATCAGTTGCAGGAAGTCCGCTTGATTGCATTAGGCGCTGGAATACTTCCTCTGATTGGTAGTTAGGTGCGTGTTGCGCAATCCAGTTACGCGTTACCTCTTCTTTGCGATCGATAATTGATTCAAATTCAGCAAGCTGTTCATCGTTCATACCTTCGCTCAATCGAATTCCTACTCGGTATTCGAGTTGGTCATACGTGTGCTGAAGAAATGGTTTTTTCTGGTCTTCCGGAAGATCGGCGAGGCCGATATCTGCGAGGAATTGATCGTCAAGTTGAAACATAGAGCGTTTTCCTGATTACTTTATATCATTGTAGCAGTCACCGAAGTAAACTGGCAAATGCCTAGAGGGTTCGTTGAACGATTTCGCGGGTTAAGAACTCGAGCGTATCACCCTCTTCAAGTTGAAGTTTACGGTGGGTCTTTAGGCTAATACCACAAAGGTCACCTTCAAAGACTTCTTTCGCTTCAATCTTTTCACGCTGAACACTCGTTACCTCGGCCTCGCCGAGCACTTCATCCTTACGCTTGGCGCGAACAGTGACACCGCTCACAGCCTTTCCACTCGTCACGAGTCCACCGGCGATAACGAGGTCTTTCATTGTTCGGAAGACACCCTTAATTTGTAGTGTTCCGATTTGAGTCTCGACGACTTCTGGCGCAAGGAGTTTCTCCATTGAGCTTCGTGCATCATCAAGAAGTTCGTAGATGACTCGGTAAAGGCGGATCTCGGTTCGCTCGCGAGTTGCGAGACGTTTTACTGCTGGTGGTAATTCAACATTAAATCCATAAATTACGGTCTTACCATCATTTGCGAGACGAATATCATTCTCGGTAATGTTACCCACTCCAGTACTGACGATCCGAAGCGATACTTCCCCACCGGTTTCGATAAGCCTAAGGCTATCCACAACAGAGGTCAAAGACCCTTGTACGTCGGCTTTCACAATCACGTTAAATTCTTGTGTTTCATGTTGCTGAGTCATGAGCTTCAAGACGTCTGCACCAGTTACGTTTGTGCTGGCGGCATTTCGTTCATTCTCGATCTTCGCTTTTGCGATACGAACACGGGCTTCTTTCTCGGTTTTGTAGACTTCAAAGCTATCACCAAATTGTGGCAATTCTTTAAATCCAGTAATCGTTGCAGGTGTTGAAGGACCAGCTTCTTTGAGTGGCTTACCGGCAAAATCAAGCAACGTACGTACCTTTGCGTATGAAGTTCCCGCAACAAGGAACATACCAGGACGAAGGTAACCTTGTTCAACAAGAAGACCGACAACAGCACCCTTACCTGTTTCCATGTGCGCCTCGATAACAAGGCCTTCAGCTGGAGTGTCAATATCAGCCTTAAGTTCCTCAATATCAGCAACAAGTAGCACCATATCGAGAAGCTTATCGATGTTTTGACCAGTTTTCGCACTGACCTCAACCATAACGACATCACCACCCCATTCTTCTGGGTTAAGATTGTGTTCAGTTGCGAGTTGTGTCTTTACCAATTGAGGATTAGCTGTTTCTTTATCAACCTTGTTGATCGCAACAACAATTTTTGCGTTTGCTGAACGAGCGAAACGAATTGCTTCGATAGTCTGTGGCTTCACACCGTCATCGGCAGCCACGACAATAATAACAACGTCGGTCAGTGCTGCACCGTGCTGGCGTAAGGCAGCAAAGGCTTCATGACCTGGCGTATCAAGCAATGTAATCGAACGATCTTTGCGAACGGTTTGGTAGGCGCTAATGTGCTGAGTAATTCCTCCAGCTTCACCATCAACCACTTTTTGACCAAGAATTGCATCAAGCAAACTTGTCTTTCCATGGTCGACATGTCCCATCACGGCAACAATCGGTGGACGGTCCACTGCCTTGTCAGACAATTCATGAACGCGTCGTTCTGGACCGTTACCTTCAGTTGATTTCTTCTCAAGTTCAACATCTAGTCCGAGCTCCTCAACGATAATCGTTGCGGTCTCGAAGTCGATGCGCTGATTAATGGTGGCAGCGATGCCATTCTTAAAGAGCTCACCTACTAATGTAGTTACCGGAAGATTGAGCGTCTCGGCGAGTTCACCAACTGTAATTGAATCGGCAATCGTAACAACTTTCTCAGCCATAGACGCTCCTTTCTCCCCGTTTTAAACGGATATGTTATTTAGCAGATTTTTTTGCAGCTTTGCTGCCTGGGAGACCCAGTGAAATCTTGCGATTTTCTTTTTCAACGTCGAGAACGACGAATGATTTGCGCTCGTTTAAGGTAAAGACCTTCTCAGGATCAGCGCTGTCACCTTCACCAAGCTCACTCACGTGAACAAGTGCTTCAACAGCTGGGCTAATCTGAACGAATGCACCAAATGGAGTAATACGAGTAACGGTTCCTTCAACACTGTCGCCAGCCTTGAATTGATCGACTTCGCTCATCCATGGATCTTCGCTAAGCTGCTTCATACTGAGGCTAAGGCGATCCTTATCGATAGCAATAATCTTCGCTTCGATAGTCTGGCCAACCTTTACGTAATCAGCAGGGTTGTTTACTCGTTCCCAGCTAATTTCTGAGATGTGTACGAGTCCTTCGATACCTTCAACGTTGACGAAGATACCGTAGTCAACAACACCAGTTGCAACACCCTTAACGGTGTCGCCAACAGCAAGCTTCTCAAATCGGGCAGCAAGGCCTTCTTTAACCGCTTCTTTTTCGCTGAAGATTAGCTTGTTTGCTTTACGGTCAGCATCTAAGATACGAACCTTAAGTGTTTGGCTAATGAGTGAGTTAAGACGCTGAAGAATTTCATCTTTGTCGTTGCTGCCAACCCGAGGGTAGTGTTCAGCTGACAATTGTGAAACAGGGAGGAATCCTCGGACGCCATCGTATTCAACCAGTAATCCACCACGGTTGGCGTCATACGGAGAAACATCGATGATTTCACCACTCTCCATCTTGAGAGCGAGCTCATCCCAGCCCTTGTCTTTAGCGGCTTTGCGCAGTGAAAGAAGGACGTATCCATTCTCTAGTTCTGAATCAACGATACTTGCGCTGACTTCATCCCCTTCGTTTAATGATCGTGAGAATCCGACTTCACGTCGTGGAACAAGTCCAACTCCGTGAGGACCAAGATCAATTAGTACCTCGTGCTTTCGAACAGTAAGAACCTTACCGTCGACTACTTCTCCTTGCGCGATCTGCTTAATGTGCACATCTTCCGATGCGAGCAGTTCATCCATTGTTATTGTTGCGGCTTTTGCCATAAGTCTTTTCAGACTCCTTCCTAAAATTGTATTTTCGTAGGGCGCACTAAAACTAGTATGCCTTCTCGATTGCCCTTATTTTACCTTAAAAACAGAGATAAGTCTAGAGTTCACGTACGGTGCGACGCAAGGCGACGAAGTATGTTGCGACGCCTGCTAATACCGCGATCACCATAACGTTCACGAGCTCAACACCCGTTTCGGGAAGTTGTGTACTTGACGCTGTTGCGTCTGAGGTTGTGGCTGAAGAACTCTCGCTCTCAGCTGTTGAAGTAACTGCTTGAGATTGATCGCCCTCAGCTATCGCGATTGGCTCCTGCGACTCTTTTTCAAGAGTGTCGCCGGCAATCTTCGCCGCTTCATCGCGACGGACTTGTTCACCTCGTTGTTTCACGATAGAAACCCCAGCAAACACTAAGATTCCTAGCACTACGACTACGATAATAAAAATAATTCCCGCCCGAGTTACCCGCACATTGCCAATACTCGCCATACACTTCTCCCTTTATGACCTCTATTGTAACGCATCCTGTCCGATAGGGCCAACCTCTCAAAAAGGACACGCTACAGAGAGCTTCGCTCGCTGATAAAGTAACCCCAACGAAGAGAATATCTCTGTCTGTTATTGCTGCTGCATGGTACACTTGTGTATATGTTAGTGACAGTCGATACGGGTGGGACCAAAACGTTAATTGCCGGTTTTAATGCCGCTGGTAAATTAGTGCACCAGGTGAAGTTCCCTACCCCTCCTACAACCAGTGCCTATATTCAAACCTTAACAAACGAGCTTGAGACTCACTTTGGTCACGAGTCGGTTGATGCGATCGTCATCGCCCTTCCCGGTATCATTAAGGATGGAATCGCCCTCTGGTGTAACAACCTCAAATGGAAGAACTTTGACGTTACCGCCGGCTTGCAAGGTGTATTAAAAAACGCACCGATTCTTGTCGAAAATGATGCAAATCTAGCCGGACTCGCAGAAACTCGTCAAATGCACGAAATCCCCGAATTCAGCCTGTATGTCACTATTAGCACCGGTATTGGAAGTGGCGTTATTACTGACGGAAAGATTAATCACGCACTTCAGTCGAGTGAAATTGGCCGTGCGTTGATCGAATACGACGGAAGCGTTCGTGAATGGGAAACTTTTGCCTCTGGTAAAGCAATCCATACTATTTACGGAAAGTACGCCAGCGAAATTACCAGCAAACGAACGTGGCATCAAATTGCCGATCGTATTAGTCGTGGGTTTCTCGTCGCTATTCCAATTCTTCAACCGGATGTCATTATTATTGGCGGAAGTATTGGTACCTATTTTGACTCTTACCAAAAAGATCTTAAGGGACTGCTAAAAGAACACCTTCCCGATCATATCCCTATGCCAAAGTTCGTACAGGCTAAACACCCCGAACAGGCTGTTATTTATGGATGTTACTATTATGCCCTCGACGCCCTCACTATTACCTAAACTTCGCAGAGACTTCCCTTCTCTCACCTTTACTGAAGGCGACGACTTTCTATGGTCACCGAAAGAGCGAACAATCTTTTTCCAAGAAAATGACCCTGAGTATGAAGCGCTTCTTTTACATGAGCTATCGCATGGGCTCCTTGACCACCACGACTACAAGCGTGATATCCAGCTAGTCACAATGGAAACTGAAGCCTGGGAACAAGCACGGATTTTAAGTCCCCTGTATGGCATACGTATTAACGAGGATGCCCTCCAGGACCACCTAGACACTTACCGTGACTGGCTTCATGCACGCAGCACCTGTCCTCGCTGTGAAGCGACAGGGGTTCAATCAAGTAAACAACAGTACCGCTGCATCGCCTGCCATCATGAATGGCGCGTCAATGAAGCCAGGGTCTGCGCTCTCCGACGATATAGTGTAAAGAAATAAAAATGCCCCCAATAACAGGGGGTATTTTTATTGTTGAGAAACTTACGCTTCGACAACTGTTGCTTTACGGCGACGAGAGATTCGTCCACCCTTAGCACCTGCAACACGTGCAAGTTCAGGGTTAGCGGCAAATCCACCAGTGTGACCGTTAACGCCACCTTTGCGACCAATCTTTGCGTAAAAGTCTGGGTCACGTTGTAAATTCTTTTGCGCTGCCTTACGGCCGCCTTCTTTTGTTCCTGCCATTGTGATAGTTCTCCTCACAATTAAAAAGATTTCCACATGCCTTTCGGCGTGGAAACCCTCGTTATTACCTCACACATGGTATGTGTATGTCCTGTATATTAGCATAGCTTATGCTTTTTGTCAAGTTTTACATGAGCGTTATTTTGTTGTATTAATGTGTTTGCAAAATCAGTGTAATGTTCTTATGCTACTGTTGCACATATACCGCCGATGCGATATTATACATAAGCACCTGTTTGATATCCAAATTAGATTTCGAACAAACCAAAACGACCGTCTCTGCGAGAGCGGTCGTTTTTAATTGGAGAGGACCTCACTAGGAGATCCCCTTGCTTTAGTCCTACACTGTAGTCATTTTAAGGAGTGCGTTCAGCTGACTATTCAGGTAGTTACCTGAGTGTGTCGGTAACTCGATAAGTATCGCCGGGACGCCAAGCTCTTCCCCCATCCAATCTTCATATTCACCCGTAATAGTGTAGCCCATGACTTCTTCTGGATTATTGAACATCGTGCCGTAGCCGACCATCGATGCGTAAAGATTGCCGATTGCGACCGAATCACCATATTTATTAGCACCAACAAGACTGCCCTGTGCATGGAACGATACTTCGAGTCGTGGACGTAATTGTCTGGTTATCGACAAGACGGCCTGGGTTTCCGGTTCCGAGCCTGGACTCGTGCCTCCGCCATTCTCTAACACACCACTTGCAGTATCGATACGTGCTGACCAGTTAGATGCCGGGAAATTACGATCAATGTTCACATTGTTTACATTATTACGAGATCCGGCAGCGATGCCATCAGGATTGGTGTTTGGTATAATAACTACCCTTTTATCGGCAGGGATCTTATGGCCATTTGTCTGCAAGTAAGTCACCCAAGCCTGCATCGTCACCTGTCCACTCCACTCTGATCCGTGCATTCCACCAGTAAACAGAATTTATTGGTTCCATTGCCAAAGTAATAGGCAACGATCGGTCGTCCCCGTACTGAATAGCCAATTACCGTAGAGTAACCACACACTGTTCGCGAGTCATATTTCCACCCCTCAGCTGAGGTTTCATCATTACTGCCACTCGGAAGTCCTTTATCGACGATAACACTGAACGCTGCACAAAGGGGTGTATTCAGTAGCGTTACGGCTACTTGATTCTCCGAAATTTTCCGTACTGACCCGTTCACCCCTGTAATATGGACAAACTTAGCGACATCCACAGATCCGTTAAGGGGTTGATCAAAGGTAACCACTGCCTGTTGGGACTGGCTCACCCCGCTACTCCCGATCGAGATACCGGCCACTTTTGGTCCGCCCGACATAGTAAACGGTATCGTAACCGGACCGGATAAGCCGCTCCCATCCTCTGCTTCTGCCTGTTTCAGGGTAAGTTCAAATGAAGAGTTTCGTTTGAGCGCCCCTGTTGGAGCGACGATGATCGTTTTATCCTTTACTATGGTCTTGCTCGGGACGGGTCGAAGCGTTTCACCGTCGCGTTGCTTTAATTCAGCCGTTGCGTTAACTAGCTCCTTATCGTACTCGAAGGTAAACTGAGTCGGCTTGTCATAGATAACCTGTCCTTCATTCACTGAGCTATTTTGGCGCACTAATGCCTGAAGGGTTTGTATTTTCCCTTCTGCTAATGTAGCCACTTTTACCTC